>ERZ808240.901-NODE-901-length-37901-cov-30.780558_pt1 | contig 37901 bp, 27 predicted proteins | sample MGYA00521084_ERZ808240 | MGnify/ENA primary metagenome ERZ808240 (study PRJEB31516, sample SAMN03275571) | gut metagenome | biome: mammalia-associated habitat; material: feces | host: Papio cynocephalus | place: Kenya | collected 2012-08-06 ... | reverse complement strand
AATCTTACTGCACTTCATCTTGCCAAAATCACTGCACTTCTTTTTGCCGATAACAATTGTATCACATAGGAAACGGGCCTTCATAATCATACACAGATTTTTCTTGAATATAAGAACACGTTTGTCCAACATATCATCACCATAACTGGTTGTTGCGGCAAACTCCTTATCGTAAAGTTTTTCCATCTGCCACGCTATTCCAGACTTGAACTTATTGTATGATTCGGAAACATACGGGAGTTTGGCCTCAGCAACGGCTACCTTCTGCTGAAGAATTGCAGCTTGCTTCTCATTGTATTCCTGAAACGCTGCTTGTTGTTCTCGCCGTCCCGAGACATAACCAAACCCTTTTACCGCAAGTGCCGCAAGACCGACAACGCCCCTCGCCTTGCTCGAATTCCCTTCCATAAACAAACCTAGAAAGGATGTCCCCAGTTTGTCAATACTTTCTGCAACAGCATTACAGGAGTCCCTAAAGGCCGATATGGATTTATCCACCTCTGACAAATCGGACACCAGCAAATTCACCTCTTGCTCAAAGGCATCCAATTTGTTGAGCAATGCGGCAACTTCAGTTGGAGTCTGTTTATCAGCGACAGCACTGATGATTATGTCAGTTTCTTTGTATTTTTGAATGTCAGACATAACTTGTCATAAAAAGTTAAAGGAGCAAAGATGTCACCTCCTCCGTTCCCATGACTGGCCCTGGTTGCGAGAGGCGTACAGGCCTTTGGTAGTTGTCGCCAGCAGCACTGTCCCGTCAGTTGCCAGAGACAGGAACTCCCCGACCCCGGAATTGCTGTACCGTATGGTCCAGGACGTTCCGCCGTTGCGAGAACAATAAAGCCCCTTAGTCGTGGCGGCAAGCACCTCCGACCCCATCACCAGCAGGTCCCGGAATGTCCCCACCGAACTCATGCAGAACCTGTTCAGCCAAGTCCTGCCCCCGTTCGATGAACACTCAATGCTGTTCTTCTGCAGGTTGATCCGCAGAAGTTCACTTCCGTAAGTTACGATTTGCGGCATAGCTAATTATTTTATAAACGAATTAAGGTTATTATAAATATTCACTTGTTCATCAAATGCTTTTTGAATTGCTTTAAGGCAGTCTTGCTCGAATGCATAAAGATACTGCTTATATGCCGCATAATCTCCAGTTTGCTCAATCTTACCCAAGGCTTGCGAAACATTAAGCATAGAGATATCTATAACCGATGTGTTAAGAATGCTTTGAATCGCTCGACTCCTTTCTTCCTCCTGCATATTCAAGTGATTAATATCAGACTTGATCTGGGTTTTGATAGCTGTGGTACAATTATCCCAACCTTCAAACAAATGTTTTTGAATGGATGACAATGTACTGTAGACTTTACTTGAAATTCGGTAATATTCTTGAGCATCTTGTCGCAACAAAGGTTGTTCAGCACGATTGCTTCTCGCATATAAAATACAACCTGCTCCGGCCATAACAATCCCACCGCCAGCCAGTAATGGCCTGCCGGACACCATACCACCAGTTGTCACCAACACACCAGCGACCAAAAGGGTGTATGATATCTTCGATGATTGTGAGCGTTGATTATCACAGCAAGTTGGGTGGATAACCGGTTCCGGGAGTTCGATCCCTTCGATGCTCTCTTTCAAGTAATTCTCAAATTCAGTCTTCCTTTGTTCCAAAATTGTGATGTACTTCTCTGAAACACTCATAACATACCTCCTATTCTTTCATGCATATTTAACGAGTTCTTATACTTTTCCAATTCCACACTCTTATTCTTGATATCCGCCTCAAGTTTCTCCACATGATCCTCAATCGCAGCCTCAACTTTCGCTATGAATTCATCCTTACAATCCTTGAACACAGAGATCGTCTCCTCCTTGGCTTTTCTCAAGGCTTCCTTATACTGTCCCCTAGCGGCATCGATTATCTGAAAAACCTTATCACGAGCTGTCATCTCTACTTCTGAAGCTTTTTTGGCCATCCAGTTTCTTGCGTCCACCTCTGTCATTCTCGGTATCTCTCTAGGAACATCAGGTAAATTCTGCAATTCCATAGCCAAATGGGATCTTATGTCATTTTTAATATCGGATGTCTCAATAGTACTTGAATTACCCATTGAAGCCAAAACTTCTTCAAGTTTTATCCTTAACGCATCGCTCTCTATTATCGCTTCAGTATCATTCAATTCGCACTCAGTAATTATGTTCGCGACTTTGTCGCCAATCTCTGACATTATCTTACCAGAGTCTTCTTTCCAGGCAGCATCCAATTGCTTTGACGAACGTTCTATCTCCGAAACTAAGTTATCTATAAGTCTCTGTTTATTAACAACGGGATAAGAGACATCCATCTTCGCAGAACCTATAAACTTTCTTTCTCGACTGACCGTGATTGGCTCAAGTGTAGTCGGGACATTCCCACTCCAGTTGATTTCAAAACAATTCCAACATTCCTTACGATAACGCTCCGCCTTTTCATCAGAGATGTTCGCCAACGAGTTGATCTCTCGTTTGATTTTGTTTACGATTTCAAAAATTGCCTTGCGAGTCGCTTCAAGTGCAGATATGTCGCTGCTTTCCAACGTATGGATACGTGCCTTTATTTCCTCTTTACCGTTTCTAAGAATCTTGTGCAACTCTCCGGATGAATTGGAGAAATAGGAATCGACCTTACTTTTAATTATGCTGTCTCTGTTCTTTACAAAAAGGCCTTCTAGATAATCGCTCCTGAGCACATCCATCTGTGACAGGTTAAAGAAAGTATCCTTTATGTCCTTATCATTCGAAAAAAAGCTCGGATAGAAGTTTTTCATTCGTGACACGACATGATTCTCCATCGCGTCCCAGCGATCTTTCGGCTTATTGGCAATAGAATACCCTATTCCAGAACTAGCTATGAAAATAGGGTCGTCACCTCTATAGTCTGAAGTCGATAAATTTCTTTGCATCTGCTTTTTCAGTTGTACCTCACAGTCCTCGATAGCATTTCCCAGATCGTCATGGAATTTTGTTCCAACATCCTGAAGTACCGAGTCAAACTTGCTGGCAACCAAGACAACTGTACCTATACCTTGAGAACCGATTCTGCCTGTAAGGAAATTAACATCCGTACTATCAAAGAAACGTCCCGAATAGCTTAAAAAGAACACGCCATGGCATTCACGCAGAAACTCCCTTGTCCTCATCTCTCTCGACACGACAGGATCATTGACACCAGGAGTGTCAACTATCCTAAGATTTCTAAGCCTTTCGTCATTCAGTCTGATTGTCAGGCTTTTCACTATAGAAGTATACCTGCCATCGGCCCCTACATAGTCTTCAAGCACATTTTGTAAATCCCGAATATCAGAGAACTGTTCAGTTGAAACCTTTGACTTGTCACATATCTCATTTTGAGCCACTCTCGCACATTTGACCACGAGTTCTTTTGCCGCGACAAGATCATCCGGGATATTAGCCATCTTGGCCAGATCCTCTTCCGAAAGGGAAGGGGAACATTCCCGTTGTTCGTGAATCATACTGTCATATTCCTTCGCCTTATCTTGAAATGTAGACCACTCCACTTTGTTGTAATACTCGACAGCAAATTCATTTTGTTCCCCGTACTCAAGCAATGTCAATCCTGCTGTCATTGGTGTAGAAGCCCGAGGAAGCACATTCTCTCCATCAAAAAACAATGAATTCAAGAATGATGACTTTCCTGCCTTCACCTGTCCAACGACTCCAATTTTCAGTATTTCATTATCTCTCTTCAATGTGTCGCCACCTTTCTCCACCTCCGCAAATTTATTCTTAATTTTCACGAAGATGTTCTTTATGTTCTCATTATCAACGCTACACTCAGGTTCCAGCTCCCTGCTCAAGTTTGAGAATACCTCTTTGTAATTTTCCAAACTAATTGACATATTACTGAACTTTAGAAATCCACTTTTCGAAATTATTGTTCTTTGCCATCTCTGCTAATGGTTTTGATTTAGCAATCAGTCCTCTATCCGCATCAATCAGAAGCTCACAGATATCTTGATAATGATATGAAGCTGCAGTTTCCAACGCATTATACCCACGGTTGTCTTTCATAGACAAATCAATTCCATGGCTAATAAAAAACTTCATCATTGTATTATTTCCGTTCTTTGCAGTATAAGTCAATGGAGAATACCCTTGAGAATTACACTTTGTCAAATCCACACCAGAGGAACAGCAGTTCAAAAAACGGGTCATATTATCATTGGCAATTGCCGAAAAAATGTCCTTGTCCTGCTCTTTTCGTATACCCTGCATACAATTTATGCGATTATTTATCAATTTAGATGCCGCATCATAGCATTGTTCAAATGACTTAATTACTTTATGCTTCGCATCTAAAAGGAACTCCTTATATTCAGTCAGGCACTTGATTGCTTTGTTCACATCTTTGGTATCTTGAATGAGGGCATCACCAACGGCATCTATGTTCGCCGCCTCATATTTTTGCCTGATGTTCTCGAACAGATCCTTTCTCTCTTCATTTTTATAATAATACGGGATTTCTTCATCGTTCCATAAACCTATGAATCTATTGTAATTTTCACAAGCTTTTTGATACCTATTGGCAATTGACGAAGCATTATGTAATAAACCAACTTTATGACGCCATTCTTCTTCCCGATCAAGTGATTTTGACCAACCTTCAAAGGCTTCACTAACAAAAGAACAAAGATGATCGATACAGTTGATTTGCCTATCATAATTCACTAACAATATGCCTTCAAGGACGGACAAATCATTATTTGACTTTCTACGTTTCGCCCCATTATCCCTAGATGCCGCATCCTTCTTTCTTACTAAATCTTCCCTTATTTCATAGCTTTTTTTCAAGAAAGCATCAGCCTCTGAAATTTCCTTCTCGAACAGTTCTTCAATGTGTTTCACAAAAGAATCTTTATCGTCCGAAAGGCCAACATATTCATTAAGTGTTCTCAGGAATGATGATAATGACTCGTTCCCTCTACCTGTCATAATTGTATCAGGAGTTTCTCTTGAATATGCAACTATGTCCAACAGCTGAACTTCCAATTTTGATTCACAAATTTTTCTTGCTTTTTTAAGAATCTCAGAGACCTCACCAGAAGACTTTTTATCCATTTTATTGAAGATAATAAGTACAGGCTTCTTGCCTTCGATGCTATTAAGGACTTCAATATCTTTCTGGCTTATAGTTCCGGCCTCTATATCGATACACCAAAATACGACATCCGCGTTGCCAATAGCCTTCAACGCCGTATCTTTGTCCGAAATTTTATTCTCAACATTGGAATTATCTGAATTGTTGTAGCCCGGGGTATCGATGAAGGTCATATTTCTCAAGCACTCTTTCCCTTTTGATACCGGAACATACACATACAGATTATCCAGAACAGATGCCACATGTACCTTTGATTTAGAGGAGTGTTGTATGCAGTCAAGGACCTCCTTATCCAACAAAACCCAATCACCCTTAATATTCTTACCCCTTACACATAGGTCTTTAATATTGTCAGATGTATTAATGTAAGTATTAACCATTGAAACCGGTTCGATACCTGTCGGCAACACAGACCCTATGCCTAAAATACTGTTCAGAAATGATGATTTGCCAGAACTATAGCCACCACTCACCGCAACCTTTATTGAGGACTGGGCATTGGATTCTTCCTGTGCCGCAACGGCATCCTTGCAATTTTTTTCACAAAAACTCACAATCTCATCTATGGACTTGCCAATAAGCAAATCAAAGCGATCATTGTCATCCAGTGATCCATTAACCAACTCTGATTTTATCGTATTGAACTTATTGTAGCATTGTCCAAATTGCTCATCTTCATAGAGATCTGAATAGTTCTTTCGGAAAGGCTCATAACTATCCTCGGCAGAAAGATCCGCCGCGGCTGTACAAATATGCGCCACAAGATCCAACGCCATCTGCGGATCTTCATATTTGTTTATTTTCAAAAGTGAGGATATGGGCTTGCGGCCCATATCCTCACTTTTCTTTTTAATAAAACTTAAGCCCATACACTTTAGATGTTGTCCTGTAACGCAACCAGACTTTCTACCGTTACCGTCAAAGAAGCCGCTTTCTTCTCTCTATCTTCTTTCTCTTCCTTTTGTTGTTTTAGAACCGCCTGAATGTTGTCATTATATTTTCTGGTCTCCTCTTCTATCAAGGTTTGAATATTGCTGTCAACCTCCGCACGTTGTGAAGAAATTATCTCCTCAATAGGTGAACGCAGAGCCTCTACAATCTTAGAGACCACTTCAGTTGAAAATTTGAGTTTGATCTCACTAATCTTATTCTCCTTGCTCTTGCCAAAGATCAGTCTCAACACATCAGGAAGAATGTTAACAACAACAGTTATTATTGGCCCAAGGATCTTGGATAATCCTTTGAGAAGAGTAGATAATCCCTTGTAGGCCACAAGTTTTTCTGTAACCTTGTCCAATCCCTTCTTCAGCATATTTTCAAGGACATCTTTACCTATCATATTCTCAACTATATCCGTTGCCCCATTCAAGAGATCATTGTCTTTGTCATTGATGATATCATCGACATTAAGAGTAAATTCTTGCACAGCTCCGCTTATAACATCGCCATACTCAGAAACCTCTTTCTTTAAAGAGTTTACCAAGACAGGGCGAATGACCGTCATTACCTCATTGGCGAACACATTAGAATCAACCTGCTGGTATAGCAACGTGGCTAAATATCCTGATTTTGATTTCAGAGCCACTGTTATATCCTGCAGGATATCATCCGCAGAACCTGAAACAGTCTGCGCAGAATTAGCCCTTTTCTTAACATTTTCAATAGCGGCATCTTTTTCCCTCTGCAATTGTTCGAGTTTAGCCGAATAATCAGATTCACTGGACAGCAACAATTTGATTTGAAGCTGCAACTCTGCAATGAATCCATTGACGAAATTCGTCACTGGCAACTTAAACCTGTTCTCTATCAGTTTATCTGAGTCTATAGAAAACAACATAGCCTCAAGTTCAGAGAAGTTCTTGTCAACAGCGGATGTCACTGCAACGGGAACATTCTTCCCCATATACTTTTCCGCGATTTCGCTGACAGTTTTCTTTACACTGTCGACTTCTTCATTATTCTTTTTGTCGCATTTTGAAATGGCTATATAGACATAAGATCCGTACTTCTTGACTTCATCGATAAAGTTGAGTGTCGTTGCTCTAAGGGTTCCTCCTTCTACATCCGTCACAAGCATAAAGCAAGTCCCGTCCTGAACATAATTCAAAATAGCATTGTTATGAGCCTCAACACCCGAATCAATGCCTGGCATATCAACGATTACTATATGTCTTTCATTAAGGGCTTTTACCTTCTGATTGTTTATGTACACCTTGACAAGGTTTGTCGGGGCAAGCTTCAATTCTGATATCTTAGATAGAGGGAGAGTCTCTTTAACGCGCCCACCATCCAGAACCTCAAGCCGTTCATGCTCTGAATAATATAATTCATAAGACACGGCAGTTTCCGGCAATATATTCGTTGGCAACAATTCTATCCCAAGGAAACTGTTAATCAACGAACTCTTACCGGCATTAAAATCACCCACAAACGGGACCTTGACATAAGCGTGATTGTTCAGGTCTTGTTCAAGGCTATCCTTGTCCATACCAGCCTTAATAATAGAGTCCTGATTATTAAGGCTCTCGATAGCGAGGTCATAGGCTTTCTCTACTAAAGAAATAAAATGTTGTACTTTATCCATGGTATAACTATTGTTCTAAAGATTATTCTGAATTTCCAAATTATTCTTCCTGAAAATTTTAAGCAACCTAATATACCGACCGGATCACTCTAGCTCTGCAGTGGGGGGGGGGGCAAGGCATGGGCATAGTACTGGCGGTGGCGTTGCCTTCGATTAGGGGGCTTCGAAGATGTGGCCGCAGTCGGAACAACGGAATACGGTAAAACCTCTTAACATTTTCATCGTGTTTATTTAGTCGTTTAACGTTTTCCAGCAACCAACAACATCTACGAATAGCTTATTTAAGACATGACTTGTTCCTTACTTACGGAGCTCTTGACATAGGCAGGTTGCGCACAAAGTAAGCAAGACACAAAAGATAATGAAATCCACAATGCAATTTTTCTCATTACAACTTATATATGTGACAATATTCTCTTGCGATTCAATCAGTTTTCGTAGCACATAACAAAAACTAAATCCAATCTGACACCGCAAATGTAATTATTTACCCCCCCCCCGTGTCAAGTTCACGTTGGTTCATCTTTATTAATTTTTATTGCACCTTTCAAAAAATTCTTGTTCCTGCCAAGATTTAGCAGCGAGATGGCATAATTTTGCGCCAAGTCGGAAGAATTCTTGAAGATTCAAGCATCCGTCCACGCATAAATAAAAAACTGGCGAACAAAACGAATAACTTTTTTAACAATGGATAGTATTGCTAACAGTAACGGGTCAATCCTGATGGAAAAAGGGCTTGACTTCCTCCGGGATCCAAACGTCTCGAAGACATCGAAGATTGCGGCTGTAGGACTCATTGCGATCGGGGCCGTGGTTGCCATCGCAAATTACACCATGGATAGGATAGGAGAAAATGACTGAAAAATAAGAGATTATGGTAAGATACGTAGGAAAATATGTCTGCAGGGACTGCGGGCATGAGTTCATCGGAATGGACATGGAGTGGAACTGCACTGCCGCCTCCTGTCCGGTCTATTGTCCGGAATGCGGAAGTCCCCACACGGCCCCGCTGTCTGGTTCACTCATAGGCAGGATTTTCAAGCTGCTGAAATTGTAGCACTTCCCAGCATGGTCCATGCAAGGCGACGCCCGGATTGGGGTCATGCAAGCCCGGCGTGCAGGTTGGGGTGTTTTTGAGGATTTCCACCCTTACCTTTGAGTTCCACCCCTTCTGGACAGGGTTCTGAGCCCGCCAAGGGCTAAAGGTTGGGGTATTTACGGCTCTTTTTACCCCTACCTCCGGAAAGCCGCTGGACGCAGTACTTGCGACCTTCTCCACAATAGCGCAGACAGTAACATCTTGTACAGAAAAACGAATGATTGTCGTTTTACTGTACGGAATATCGCTATATTTGTAGTCAAATTAAGATTATTGATGGAGCTATTGCAGAAAATAGGCGCAGTGCCATTTGACATCAATGCCCTCCAGTCTGCCTATCCGGGCTGCAGGCAGATTACGGACAAGGCCAGAAGGCTTGAGGCGGAAGGGCGCATCATCAGACTGAAGAAAGGTTTGTATGTGGCTGGCGCAAATGGCGGCGAATTGTCCCGTGAATTGGTGGCCAATCATTTATATGGCCCGTCCTATGTCTCGATGAGCTGGGCTCTCAGATGGTATGGGCTGATTCCGGAACGAGTTGATCTCATTCAATCCGTCACGACAAAGCATTCACGGGATTTCATCAACGCTTTGGGGACTTTTCATTACCAAAACTGCGCAGCCAGCTATTTCCCGATAGGGATAACAATCAAGGGAGAACTGGACTGTCGTTATCTCATAGCGTCTCCAGAAAAAGCCCTGTGCGACTATATCTGCTTCAACAAGGTGACATTGCGCTTTATGAAAGACGTGAGGCTCTTCCTTGAGGAAGATATCCGGTTCGACACCGATGCGATTCCCGACCTTGATCTGCGGATCATTGAGCAATGCTCAGCGCTGGGACGCAAATCCGGTTCGTTATCTGCACTCCTGAACTATCTGAAAACGCAACAAAAACAGGAATATATATGAGCGAGATCTTCGATTCCATGCTTTCCGCATATCAGATACGCACATCTGATGACAAGCGGAACGCCGTCTATGAAGTTATGCAGCAGGTGATTCTCGCCGGTCTGTATCGTGGAGGCTTCTTTAAGGAGGCCGCATTTTATGGTGGCACTTGCCTGAGGATATTCCATGGGCTGAAAAGATTCTCAGAGGATATGGATTTCTCTCTCTTGAAAAAAGATCCGGAATTCAATCTGGAAAAATACTTCCCAGCCATAATAGAGGAATGCCGAAGCCTGGGGCGTGAGGTCAGCATCACGAAGAAAGACAAAAGAAACTTCGGGAAGGTCGAGTCGGCATTCCTGAAGGACAATACCGATGTGTACAACATATCCTTCCAGACAGAGCAATCCCTTAAAATCAAGATCGAGGTGGACACGCAGCCTCCACTTGGCTTTCAGACGGAGCAGAGACTGCTGATGACCCCTTTCTCGTTCATGGCCAGATGCTTCACCCTTCCTGGTCTTTATGCCGGAAAGATGCACGCATTTACATTCAGGCAATGGAAGAATCGGGTCAAGGGACGCGACTGGTATGATTTCGAATGGTATGTCAGGAACCGGGTTCCGCTGAACTTCGGGCATCTTCAGACCCGGACCAAGGAGTTCAATGGCATTGACTTGACCAGGGAATCATTCTTGGAGATGCTCAAAGGACGCATCTGTGCGGCAGACATATCTGCAGTAAAACAGGATGTCCTTCCATATATTGTCGACAAAAGGGAACTGGAAATATGGTCAAATGACTATTTCCTCCAGTTGACTGATATGATAAGGTTTGAGAATGATGGTGCTGGCCAAGGTTCCATCGAAGCCGGCAGAGAAGAACTCCGCAAGGGCTGACAGGAGCCTACCTCCGGAAAGCCGCTGGAAGCCGCTGATCCTTGCGCCATGCAGAGCATTTCGTACAGCACGAGGGCGATTTCGGCGAGGCGGAGATTTATGGCGCAACATGTTGGCAAAATGTGTATATTTGCACAAAACATGTTTGATAAATGTGACAAAAGCACAGTTTAGCCAATGAATATAAGAATTGAACGTGATATCATGAAGGACTTGCTCCGGTGGAAGCAAAGGCCCGACCACAAGCCCCTCATAATCCGCGGAGCCCGCCAGATCGGCAAAACATGGGTCATGCGAAGGTTCGGAGAGAAGTACTTCGACCATGTGGCCTATTTCAACTTTGACTCTTCAGAGGAACTGTGCCGGGAATTTGAGAATACAAAGGATCCCAAACGGCTGATTGACATTCTCCGGCTTTACACGGACTGCCCGATCGAGCCCGGGCGGACATTGATGATCTTCGATGAGATACAGCAGAGCAACAAGGCACTGAATTCTCTGAAATATTTCTGCGAGGAAGCCCCGGATTATCACATACTTGCTGCAGGCTCTCTTTTGGGGGTGTCTTTGTCAAAAGGAGACTCGTTCCCTGTCGGGAAGGTCGATTTTCTGAGAATGTATCCCGTGACTTTCAAGGAGTTTCTCAATGCGGATGATCCTCAAATGTACGAATATGTTGAAAGCCTTTCCGAAATAGCCCCGCTCCCGGAAATTGTCATGAACAGACTTGCCGAATCGTACCGTAGATACCAGACGTGCGGAGGGATGCCGGCGGCTGTGGTTGCGATGCTTGGCAAGCGCGGCATAAAAGAGATTGAAGAGATACAGACCTCGATATTGACCGCCTATGCCCTTGACTTCGCTAAACATGCACCAGGGAAAGACATCCCTCGCGTCTCCGCCATCTGGAACTCCATCCCGTCACAGCTGGCCAAGGAAAACAGGAAATTCGTCTATAAGCTCGTCAAAGACGGGGCACGGGGGAGGGAATATGAGGACGCGCTTCTGTGGCTGGAACATGCAGGCATGATCTACAGAGTGTTCTGCTCGTCAAAACCGCATTTGCCGCTGAGTGCCTATGATGACCTGTCAGCATTCAAGGTATACCTTTGCGACTGTGGGCTTTTGAGGCGGATGGCACAGCTTCCGGCCGAGATGCTCTGGACAGAGAATCCCCTTTATGTGGAATTCAAGGGAGCTATGGCGGAGAATATGGTATTGCAGTCCCTTGTCCCGCAGTTTGAAGTTATGCCGAGGTACTGGACATCGGAAGCGACCGCAGAGGTGGACTTCCTGCTGCAGAACGAGACCTCGATCATTCCAGTCGAAGTGAAGTCCGGGACACGGCTCGGCGGCAAGAGCCTTGCTCTCTACATCAACCGCTTCGGGGTGAGCACCGCTTTGAGATTCTCCATGAACAATCTGAAACGTGACGGGGCCATCCTGAACATCCCACTACCGCTCGCCGATTGGACGGCAAGGCTTCTGACATTGTAAGAACTTTTTCGGCCAGGAAAGGCTCTCAGCCCTTGCACGCCGCCACTTTCCTGATGGCCCTGACGAGCTCCCCGATCAGCATGACGGCGGATGTCACCACGATGATTTTCAGAAGGTCATCAAGCTCCAGCGGCTCGACATTGAAGAAGGCTCCTCCAAGATAAACTATGACTACCTGCCCGAGAAGTATCACCGCGAGTATCAGCAGAAAACCTCTGCAACCCTTGAAATTCCAGGCGCTTCTGTCTGTACCGTAAGCCTTTGCATTGAAAAGGTTCCAAAACTGGAGGAAGACGAAAGTCGTGAAAAACAGTCCGGACTCATATCTGGAGATGCCGTTGTAAGCACCGAGTTCTATCCCGCGGATACCCGGACGTATGTCCGCGTGCTCCATGACATAGGTGAAGCCGACCATGAGCAGGCAGAAAAGGCCGCCGGTGATGATGATGTGCCACAGCAGGTCGTGGTCGATGATGAATTGAGACCTGTCCCTCGGCCTGTTCTTCATCAGCTCCCTCTCGGGCGGGAGAGATGCGAGGGCCATGGCGGCGAAGGTGTCCATGATCAGGTTTATCCACAGCATCTGTGTGACCGTGAGCGGCGACTGCACACCCATGAACGCGCCGCAGAGCACTATGAGGCAGGCCGATACATTGACCGTCATCTGAAAAAGGATGAAGCGCTGTATGTTTCTGTACAGAGATCTTCCCCAGAGGACCGCCCTCCCGATACTGGTGAAAGAGTTGTCGATGATCGTGATGTCGCTGGCTTCTTTCGCCACCGAGGTGCCGTCCCCCATGGAAAGCCCGACATGGGCTGCGTTCAGCGCGGGGGCGTCATTTGTCCCGTCACCGGTCACCGCCACCACATTCCCCGTGGCCTGCAGGGCCTTTACAAGCCTCTCTTTATCGGTCGGCCGCGCTCTCGCGATGATTTTAAGGCCGTCTGCGACCTGCCTCAGTTCTTCGTCCGTCAGAGAGGCGATCTCAGGACCGGTGATGATGCTTGAACGCGGGCTTCCATCGGTCCAGATGCCTATCTGACGTCCTATCTCCATGGCTGTGCGGGCATTGTCCCCGGTGACGATCTTGACATTGATCCCGGCATCAAGGCATTCCCGGACTGCGGCCGGCACATCTTCCCTCACCGGATCGGAGATCGCGAACAAGGCTATGAGCCTGAGCCCGGAGACATTGAGCTTCCCATTGTCAATAGCCTCCTCCCCCGCCTCAAGGTCCTTGGTCGCAAGGGCCAGCATCCTCATCCCCCGGTTCTGGCAGTCCTCGGTGTATTTGCTCACGAGGCCCTGTTCCCCTGAGGGGATGTCACAATAAGCCCCCACGATCTCCGGCGCCCCCTTGACAAAAAGCGTCAGTTTGCCGCCGGCATCGCGGGTGAGCGTCGCCATGTACTTGTTCTCCGTGGAGAACGGCAGTTCCTGGACAACCTTCCCGGAAGAGCGCAGCACGGCATAGTCCACACCCTGCTGCCCTAGCCACAGCAACAACGCCCCCTCGGTAGGGTTCCCGATCACCTCGTCCCCTTCCACGGAAGCGGTGGAATTTATGGCAATTGACTTGTACAGCAACGCGTTGTCCACATCTTCCGGCTTCCAGAAGTCCGCCACCTTCATCTTGTTTTGAGTGAGGGTGCCGGTCTTGTCGGTGCAGATGACCGTCACCGCCCCCATCGTCTCGCAGGCGTGCATCTTGCGCACAAGGTTGTTGGTGGCCAACATTTTACGCATGCTGTACGCCAAACTCAACGTGACCGCCATAGGCAAGCCTTCCGGGACGGCCACGACAACCAGGGTGACAGCTATCATTATGGACTGCAGCAAATAAGAGAGGAAATCCACCCAGACAAACGGGGCGCCATCCAGCGTATGCACGTAGAGGATGATCCTCCCTGCCAGGATGAGGACAGCCAGACCGTAACTGATCCTGCTTATCCATGTCCCGAGCCTTTCAAGCTGCTCGTTGAGCGGGGTCTTCACACCGTTGTCGATCTGGGCCTGTTTGTAGACCTTGCCGTATTCGGTGGCATCGCCCACGGCAACGACCCGGCACACGGCGTGCCCTCCCATCACCTTCGTGCCCCGGTAGACCCTGTCTGTAGGATAGGTGGCGTTGGGATCGGCCTCGGAAGGGTCGGCACTCTTGCGGCATTCCGGCTCGCCGGTAAGCGTAGACTCGTTGATGACAAGTGCCGTGGATCCAAGCAGTTCGGCATCGGCAGGGACTTCGCAGCCGCTGTCAATGACAACGATATCGCCAACCACCACGTCTTTTTTGGGAACCCTGGCATGTTTCCCGTCACGGACGACCACGACAAGTTCATCATCGTCAACCTGGTTGAGAAGGGAGAACTCCTTGTCCGATTTGAGCTCAAAAATAAAGGCGAGTGTCGTGGAAAGGAGGATGGCCAGCAATATCCCGGCAGGTTCGAAAAAAGCGTCCCACGAATGTCCGAGGCCCAGATATTCATACAACGATATGCCCAGAGACAATGCTCCCGCGATAATCAGTATGATGATGAGGGGATCCTTGAATTTTTCGAGGTAACGCTTCCATATAGGCACCTTGCCGGTCGGTGTCAGTACGTTGTTCCCGTATTTCTGGCGGCTTTCCAGGACCTGCTCCGCCGTGAGGCCTTTTATATTATCTGTCATGGCTGTCGCCTTCTGATTTGTCAGTAAAAACGGAGCGAATTTATAAAAGTTCTTGATAATCTGCAAAGCGCACGAGTTGCAAAAAGTTGCAAAATAATGCTTAAAAGGAAGATTGTCAACGATTTAATACAGTGGAAAAGAGAATCCACGAATAAGGCTCTCCTCATCAAAGGAGCCAGACAAGTAGGAAAGACTACTATTGTACGTCAATTCGCCAAAGAGAACTATAAGAATTTCATAGAGATCAACTTCGAACAGATGCCTCTGGCAAAACAGGCATTTGACGGAAACCTTGACGCGCGCACCATCCTTGTCAATCTCTCCGTCATGGGCTTCGGCCCGTTGGAGCCTGGCAAAACATTGATTTTTTTCGATGAGATACAATCCTGTCCGAATGCCAGGACAGCTATTAAATTCTTGGTGGAAGACGGGACTTATGATTATATTGAATCAGGCTCCCTGCTTGGCATCAACTACAAGGATGTATCCTCGTATCCAGTTGGATTCGAGCACGAACTGAATATGTATCCACTTGATTTCGAGGAATTTCTTTGGGCGTGCAATATAGGGGAAGATGTGATCAGTCTTCTAAGGAAGTGCTACGGGGATATCAGTCCCGTTCCGGTTTTTCTTCACAAGCAAATCATGGAATGTTATCGGCAATACCTGATTGTGGGAGGCATGCCGGAGGTTGTGACGACATATCTTGCCAATGAAGACTTCAACAAGACCATCACAAATCAGAAAGACATTCTTTCCGGGTATCGCAACGACATTTCCAAGTATGCCGGAAAGGATCAAATGCTGGTAAAATCAGTATTTGACGCTATTCCGGGGCAATTGAGCAAACAAGACAAACGCTTCATACTGGCATCCATTGAGGAAAATGCATCCCGGCGTAAATATGGAGCTCCCACCCAGTGGCTGGTCGATGCGGGCATAGCGTATTATTCATTCAATGTGAATGCTTTTGAGCTGCCGTTCCCAAGCCATGAAAACCTTAGACTATATAAACTGTTCTTTGTTGACAGCGGACTCATGTGCGCAATGATGCTGGGCAATATACAGGCAAAGGTTTTGACGGGTGACATCCTCGTGAATGAAGGCGCCCTCGCGGAAAACCATATAGCCGGAGAACTTGTAAAGCATGGCATATCACTGAATTATTACGACAGAAAGAGCAGACATGAACTGGATTTCGTCTTTCCGGAAGGAGACAGAATCAGCATCCTGGAGATAAAATCGGGCAAGGACTACAAGAAGCACGTATCCCTTGATATGGCCAGAAGCCTTTTCCCCGACAAAATCGGGAGAATGATTGTGATGAGCGACAATAACGTCGAAATTGAAAACGGCATACAGTACCTGCCTTTCTACATGAGCATGTTCATCTGAGTATGTATTTTATCCACAAGATTAAACCACCCCCATCTCATCAATCTCTTTCCTGATTCGTAGTCTGAAGGTAGGGATGAGAATCCTCAAAAACACCCCGACCTGCACGGAGGCTTCCACGAGGCAGGCTCATCAGGCAAGCGACGCGCCTTATTCCATCCGTCGCCTCGTTACTCTAATGTAACCATAAATCCATTGCAAATCACTACCTTTGTGAGCATATAGTCGGATCAAAAAATGGAACTGAAAGACCTTATAGGAGAGGCGACAGCCTATGACAAGAAAGAGAGACTTGAAGTCAGCAAGCCTAAGAGCTGGCTCAAGAGCGTCTCTGCATTCGCTAACGGCAATGGCGGGACATTGGTATTCGGCATCAGCGATGATGAACGGATAGTAGGGCTTGCCGATGCAGAAAGCAACTCCGAGGTTATCAGCGAATGCGTCAAGACCAAACTTGATCCTGTTCCAGATATTCATCTCGAATTCAAAGAGATTGATGGGAAGAAACTAATACTGCTCCACGTCAAAGCAGGAAGCGAAACACCATATTACTACATCGGCGACAAACAGCGTCTGGCATACATTCGCATCGGCAATGAGTCCGTCATCGCAGACCGTCTTCAGTTGAAGGCTTTGGTGCTGAAAGGCTCAGGACGGACTTATGATGCGCTCCCGTCGCCGTACAAGTTCACGGATATGGCCTTCACCCAGCTGCGTTCCGCCTGCTACAAGAGACTTCACCGCTCATTCGAAGACAGCGAGTTCACATCTTGGGGCATAATCGACGAGAACGGAGCTTTGACCAATGCCGGAGCGTTACTCGCCGACGATTCTCCGGTCCGTCAGTCCAGAATCTTCTGCACTCGTTGGAATGGCCTCACGATGACAAGCGGACTCGGCGAGGCTCTTGACGATGCCGAACTGGAAGGCAGCGTCATCGGTCAGCTGCAAGATGCCGTCGCATTCATCCGCAACAATTCGCACAAGCGCTGGTGGAAAGAATCCGACCACCGGGAGGAACTTCCGGACTATCCTGAGCGGGCAGTAACAGAGGTCCTCTGCAACGCAATAATCCACCGCGACTACCAAGAACTCGGCAGCGAGATCCACATTGACATCTACGACGACCGAATGGAAGTTTATTCACCCGGAGGAATGATTGACGGCCGCCTGATTCAGCAACTGAACCCGCTTTCAGTTCCGTCCAAGCGTCGCAATCCCCTCCTCGCCGACTTCTTCAGCCGCCTCGACCTCATGGAACGCCGCGGCAGCGGAATGAAGAAAATCCTCGGTGAATATTCCAGATTCGAGTCGTTGAAAGAATATCACGCCCCAGAGTTCACATCCAATGCCAGCGAGTTCCACGTGACCCTCTGGAATCTCAACTATGGCACCGATGTCGTAAAAGATGTCACAAATGACTTCACTAAAGAGCCAACTCAGTTCACAAAAGAATTCACAAAAGAATTCACAAAAGCCCAAAGACGCATCTATAAACTGATTACTATGAACCCCAAAGTGAACATTGATATGATTGCAGAAGATCTAAACCTGTCTACAAGGCAAGTCAAGACATATATGAAACGCCTCTCCGACCTACACCTTATCGCCCGTGAAGGTGGACGTAAAAACGGCATCTGGAAGATTATCGACAAAGACTACGACGACTTCTTTGAACGGATATAACACAGAATCTTATTTGCAGAATAACTCCGAAATATCGGTAATACACTGAATTTCAAAGATATCTTATTTGCAAAGTAAATCCGTGTACACCATTTAATCTTCCACAAGCCCAAAAATGGAATTCTTTGCTCTTATAGCTATTATTATCCTTGTCGTTTTACTTCACCGCCTCCTGCCCTCAAAAGGCAAAGTCGGGGAAAAGCGAGTAACCTCCATCCTGAAAAAGCTTCCCGAAGACAGCTACAAAGTCATCAACGACCTTCTGCTCTCAAGCAACGGCTACAGCACACAGATAGACCACATCGTAATATCCATCTATGGCATCTTCGTCATCGAGACCAAATTCTATCAAGGATGGATATACGGAGGCGAGAACAGCGAATACTGGACGCAGAACATCTACGGCAACAAATACCAGTTCCGCAACCCCATCCACCAGAATCAGGGACACATCCGAGCATTAAGATTCCTCCTGAAAGACTACGGGAATATCCCCTACATCTCAATCGTCGCATTCTCAAGACAGGCAAGCCTCGGCATAGATGCTCACACTCCGGTAATATACTGGGATCAGATTCCCCGAATAATCAATCAGTTCGAGACCAGAGTCCTCTCCGAAAGCCAGATACAGAGCATCTATAAGCTCCTGCTCGCAAACAACAACGGAGCCAAAGCCGCCAAGAAGCAGCACATCTCCAACGTCCGTCACAACGAACTCAAGCGTGACATTGCCGTTGCCAACGGCTATTGTCCGCTATGCGGAGGCACACTGACACTGCGTCAAGGCAAGTATGGCAAATTCTACGGCTGTTCAAACTATCCACGTTGCCGGTACACCACACCATATAGCTAAAAACGCCAAACCCTGCAAAAAGTTGCAAAATCATGCTCTCGCGCACGTCTGGGCAACTTTGATCTTAGCGAGGAATTTCGTATCATTACAGCCCGAATACAAAATAACAGTTAAAGATGAAAAAGTGCATTACCTTTATCGCAGCGGTATCATCGCTGCTGCTCTGCGCATCATGCAGCAAAAGCCAGGACGGAAAAGAAGCGTTTGAACGCATCGACGTGGACTGCAAAGCTCTGTCCGGAAGTCTCGGATCCGAATTTGCAGAGTTCGCATCCAAGAACACATCCTACATCATAAGCGAGCTCACGACTGAAAGTTCGGTCACACTCGGAGGGAAATTCAGTCTGAATGACGAAGAACTTCAACTGCATGTCACAGCCACCGAGGATGTTTACGGAAATGTAGGCAGCATCAGCATAGTCCCGGAGGACGAGAAGCTGGACAAGGACCTGTTCGCCTACTTCCTCAACAACTACGAGAGCCTTGATCTCGGTCAGTGGCTGGGAGCAAAATACAATGTGACCGCAGAAGACGGAAGTTCCACCGGAGGGGTTTATCAGACAGTGGATGAGACTCTTAAACTGGTCGAGTCGTCAGCCGACCTGGACAATCTGCTTGTGCACGCCGTATTCGGAGTCGCACCAGGCAAGGCTTATGCAGTCCCTTCCATCAAGGACGGCCGCTTCTGCGTGCTGATAATGGACAACTTCCTGCGTCTCGACTATTCAAGGCTTTATGAACTGATCGGCAGCGACTACAACACCTTCGCCGCAGACAACTACATCATCGGTTCAAAGATGTCGCTGTTCGGCACCAACTACTTCTATTGTGACTATGCGCTCGACTTCGCCGGTTATGCATTCAACTGCGATGTCAATGCGGACGCGGATGCCAAGCTCATCACAGGCATAACCCTCAACTTCGCCAGCACTAAGACCGATGAGCAGCTCTCAATGTGGAAAGCCTACGCCGCCGGCACTGAAGCCCTCAGACTCGGCACTTTCAAAGAGGCCTACACCAGTTCTTTCGGCTCAAAGGGCAAGACCTTCGACTCCCCGGAAGCCGTCCTCGAGTATGTCGAGACCAAAGGCAGGCCCGCAAGCGGCTTCGACCCTGATATTGTCGTGGTCTATGGCAACGACAAGGCGAGCCTCACCATCACCCTCAAATCCCTTTCGGTCACGATGAGCATAAAATAACCGTGATTGAAAATACAAGTCATTGACTTGCCACTAGGGTTTTGATCCGATCGACTTACAGTATACCGGGCGATTTATCATGTTTTTTGCATGTATTTCGCCCGGTATACTGTAAAATTGATTATCTTTGGGAAAACTAATATATGAAGAAAATTTTCGGAAGGCAGGAAGAAATCGCCGAACTCAAAGGATACTATGACTCCGGGAAATCGGAATTCATCGCCGTCTACGGTCGCAGACGCGTAGGAAAAACCTACCTCGTGGACAGTCTGTTCGGGGAAGAATATGCATTCTCCACCTCCGGCATCATAGGAGGGACACAGGAAGAAGAACTTGCCGCCTTTACTGAAGACCTTCGCAGAGCCGGCTACAAAGGGAGCAAACCGCGGTCCTGGATGCAAGCATTTGAAGCGCTCCGCACGCTTTTGGAACAGAAACTGGTTCCAGGGAAACGACTGGTCGTATTTATTGACGAACTACCTTGCATGGCCACTCCCAAAAGCAGTCTTGTTAAAGCTGTTGACCGTTTTTGGAATACTTGGGGAAGCAAACATTCCGAAGTTTTCCTAGTCGTCTGCGGCAGCGCCACTTCATGGATTATCCGCAACATTATCGACAATAAAGGAGGATTGCACGATCGAATCACCCACGAGAAGCACCTTTTCCCATTCACTCTGGGGCAAGCGCGTGAATATCTCCGCATGAATGGATTCAGATGGCCAGACATCAGCGTTTTGCAAACATATATGATTCTTGGCGGTGTGCCTTACTATCTTGATATGCTTGACAGAAACAAAAGCCTTTCCGAGAATGTAGACATGCTTTTTTTCGGGAAAGAGGCTCCGCTCACCCGTGAATTCGACAGACTCTACAAATCTTTGTTCAGTACTCCGGATAAATATAAAGCAGTCATCAGAACTCTTTCCGGCAGCAGAAGAGGAATGACCCGTAGAGAGCTTGCAACGAAAATGAAAATCAATGATAACGGTCACTTCGGAGACATTCTTGAAGATCTGATCAATTGCGATTTTATCCGCTACTACAACCTGATGGGGAAGAGCGTCAAAACTACTGGAGGCCTCTACCAGTTGGTGGATTTCTACTCCATTTTTCATCAGACTTTTCTCACAAAAAAGATAACGGACACACACTATTGGAGCAACACGATGAATACTCCGGCTCAGAACACGTGGTACGGCCTCAGCTTTGAGCGCGTTGCTATGGCCCACATACCGCAGATTTTGAAAGCCCTAGGCGTTGACCGCATCCTGACGCAGTATTACTCATGGCGCAGTATGGAATCCCCACAAGGAGCTCAGGTGGATTTAGTCATCGACAGAGCCGATGGGATTGTCAATCTCTGCGAGGTTAAGTATTCCAACGGCACCTATGCCATTTCCAAAGATGAGTTCATAAAACTAAACAATCGCAGCGAAGCATTTCGTAGGGAAACCGGCACCAAGAAAGGCTTGTTTATTACTTTCATCACGACATACGGGCTGAAAAAAAACGGATACTCAGATACTATCAACAGCCAAGTCACAATGGCAGACCTATTCGTATAACGGGCGAAACATTGTGTTTTTTGCATGTATTTCGCCCGGTATAGCGTAATTAATCAAATTTTGCCTACAAGATTAAATCACCCCAATCTCATCATCCCCTTCCTGCTTCACAGTCTGAAGGTAGGGGTAAAAATGCGAAATCTACCCCAACCTGCAAAGCGGGAAAGCCACAGAACGCCGTATACGGGCAGTGGCCTCTGAAGGTAGGGGTAAAAACAGCCAAAAACACCCATACCTGTGAGAACATGGCAACTGCTGGAAAGGTTAGAGCATAATGGCATCATCATGCTCTAACCTGAACGGAATTCATACTCCCGGAGGAAGCAGAGCGCACTACCTCATACGCCAGATGAACAGATCATAGCCGGGCCGGTGAGGTAGACATCCCGGAAGAGGTCGCCGTCCGGAGTGAACTCCACGGAAAGCATGTCCTTACGCGCCTGCACATCGTATTTGACCGCTGCGCCGGCGCTCCCGCCATCGCGCAGGTAAGAAGCGATGGCGGATGCCGTGATGCCTGTGCCGCAGGCCAGGGTCTCAGCCTCGACACCCTTTTCGAAAGTGCGCACATGTATGGAGCGCAGACCAGGGGCCGCCGACACGAAATTGACATTGACCCCGTCCGGGGCGAAGATAGGGTTCCAGCGGTACGCGCGCCCCGTCTTCTCCACATCGACCGCCTCGACGTCATGGACAAAGAGCACAAGATGCCGCGTACCCGTATCGACATACCAGCCTCCGAGTTCCCGCCGATACTCAGACACGTCTTTCATCTTGAGCCTTACGACATAGCGATTCCCCTTGCGGGAGAGGATCTCCGCATAATGCAGCCCGTCCGGAGCCTCGAACAGAAAGGCCTTGCCGGCGGCGGGCCTAATGCCTAAAGCATCGGCGAATGCCGCTATGCAGCGGCCGCCGTTGCCGCACATCATGCCGGAAGATCCGTCAGGATTGAAAAACTCCATCTTGAAGTCACAGATCCCGGACGGGCTCAATATCATAAGTCCGTCCGAACCCGTACGCCCGTCGGCGGCCTTGAATCCGGACTTCCGGCTGCATAGGCTGAAAATCCTCTCGGGCTGCCTGTATTCGGAGACATCGCCAGAGCGGCCGTCGAGCACGATAAAATCGTTGCCCGCACCGGAATACTTGTAAAGTTCCATCACCTGAGCAGATCTTCGAGTGTGACGGAGCCGGAAGTCTTCTCGTCCCGGTATTTCACGATCACCGGGCAGTACAGGTTGACCCCGCTTCCCGCACCGGGTCCCTTGCTTATCGGACGGCTGCCGGAGACAACCACCGCTCCGCGCGGCACGACCACCCTGCCGTCGGAGTTGCGCGGCACAAATTCACCCGTTGTCGCATCGTACAGGGCCGTGGAGGCCGTGATGATGACCCCTGATGCTATCACAGCCTTTTCCTGCACTATGGTACCCTCATAGATGCCGCAGTTGCCGCCCACGAACGCCCCGTCCTCGATGATGGTCGGCATCGCTCCGGCCGGCTCAAGCACCCCGCCGATCTGGGTCGCAGCCGAGATGTGGATATTGCTTCCCACCTGGGCGCAGGAGCCGATCGTGACATGGCTGTCCACCATCGTTCCTGCCCCCACATAAGCGCCGACATTGATGTAGGACGGAGGCATCACAATGGAACCCGGGGCCAGATATGCCCCGCGGCGTATGCCGGTACCGCCAGGCACGATGCGCACCCCGTCTTCCTGGCGGAAACTGCGCACCGGGTATGTGTCCTTGTCGAAGAACGGGAACTGCCCCTCGCTCATGTCGACCATCTTCCCGAGGCGGAAACCGGCAAGAATAACCTCCTTGACCCAGCTGTTGACTTTCCACTCTCCGCCGGTCTTCTCGGCGACACGGAGTTCCCCGGCCTCAAGGGCGGCGAGCACCTCACCGAATTTTTCAAGTGTCACTTCCATAATTCATCAAGCGTAAGGGACATTATCTCTTCCGTCATCTGAGTGGCATCAGACAGGGGCGGACGGACTTCCCCGCTCATCAGGCCCAGTTTTGCCATCGCAGCCTTTACAGGGATCGGGTTTGACTCCAGGAAACAGTTCTTGAAGAGCGGAGAGAGCCTGTGATGGAGGGCGCGCGCCTTGAGAAGATCACCCTGCAACATCGCATCTGTCAAGGCTTTGACCTCGCGCGGTGCCACATTGGATGCCACGCTCACGACACCCTGCCCTCCTGTAGCCATGAAGGCAAGGGTCATGTCATCATCCCCGCTGAGCACAGAGAACCCCTCCGGAGCACGGCGGATGATCTCGCTGACCTGAGAATAGTTGCCGGAGGCCTCCTTGGTGCCTATGATATTCGGGCAGTCCCCGGCAAGCCTTATGGCTGTCTCGGCTGTCATGTTGGCCCCGGTCCGTCCCGGCACATTATATATCACCACAGGCTTGTCGGCCGCCTCGCTGACCGCCTTGAAATATCGGTACTGCCCCTCCTGGGTAGGTTTATTGTAATATGGGACTACAACCAGATAGGCATCCGCCCCGTGAGGGCCGAGAAGACGGATATTGTCCAGTGTGCCCTGAAGGGAATTGGTGCCGCAGCCCACAAGAAGCGGCAAGCCGGCAGCACAGTTGCTTGTAATGTCCAGAAGACGCAGTTTCTCTTCCACGGAAAGAGTCGGGGTCTCTCCCGTAGTGGCAAGAGGCACAAGAAAATCAACCCCGGCCTCAACCTGTCTCTCCACGCAGGACCGGTAAGAGTCATAATCCACCGCCCCGCTCTTGAACGGAGTCACCAGAGCTGTACCGCAACCTTTGAGATATAATTTGCTCATAATATCAGATCTTTAAATTCATGCACACCCCCGATGCCGTCAGTCATCAGCGCCGCGCTCACGGCACCCTCGGCAAAACCCTGCCGGGAATAGGCCTCATGCGTAAAAGTCAGGCAATCCACTTCGGAGCGCAGACGTACTATATGGGTTCCGGGAACCTCCCCCACGCGCTCCGAGACTATCTCCGGTTTCTCTCCGAGCGCAGCCTCGACGATGCCGCCCACAGTCTTGGCCGTGCCACTCGGGGCGTCAAGCTTGTGGATATGGTGAATCTCCTTGACATCAGGGGTGTAACCGTGTCCCTTGAGGACAGTACAGGCCCGCTCCACCGCGGCAAAGAAAGCATTCACCCCTATCGAGAAATTGGAGGCCCAGACGAGAGTTGTCCCACTGCTGCGGAAAGCACGGAAAACATCATCCTTGATGTCGTACCACCCCGTCGTGCCGACCACTACAGCCTTGAAACGTTCCGCCAAGAAAAAGTAATTGGCCCTGAACGCGTCCGGTGTGGAGAAATCAATGCACACCGCCCCGGACGTGACATCCTCCGGAAGTGAACACACATCATCAGTGGCACATGCAGCTTCAATCCCTCTGCTGCGCAGCACCGATTCGACCATGTGCCCCATCTTACCGTAACCGCTGATCACAATTTTCATATATCCTGATATAATTATCTATTGCTTCTTCCAAGTCCTTGACGGCAACCTGCTCATTGTCCCGGTGCGCCGTCATTATCGACCCCGGGCCGCATATCATCTTGTGAGAAAACCCCGTAAGATGCGGAGCATCGCTCCCGAAAGAGGCCGGAGCGGTCCGGAATCCCGGCAGGGTCAGATATTCGGCAGGAGCATCGCCCCCGCGGGAGCGCACCTCAACATCCGGACAGGCAAGGCCATCCATATATGAGCACACCTTGGCATCAGAGGCAAAAGTTGTCCGGAAATACAGACGGCAGTCAAGAGATGGGCTGAGTATGTTCTGGGGATTGTCGCTCCGGAGCAGGCCGACGTTGAAGGTTGTCCCCCCGAGAAGCGCGTCATCTCCGAAATCCTCGGCACGCAACTCATCCATGAAATCCACAAACATGTCCACCGCGCTGCGTCCATACTGCGGATAACCCGAGTGGCAGGCTTTCCCCGTAAAGTGCAGGTCAAACGATTTGGTGCCCTTGGAGGCGCTGACCATGCAGTTGTCCGTTGGCTCGCCTATCACAAGATACGGGGCTGTAAACCCGGTACGGGAGAAAGCCTTCGCCCCGAAAGAACCGGTCTCTTCCCCGCTGAGCAAGAGCAGTGCAAAGCCGTCATGACCGCTGGCCGCAAGAGCGCGGCAGGCCGAATACATCGAGAAAATCTGCCCCTTGGCATCGCAGCTCCCACGTCCCCGAACAATACCTCCGTCAAAGACGGGGGCGATATATGGGGGGACGGTATCCATGTGGGTGCAGAATACTATCTCCGGCTCGCCCCAGCCGAGCAGGAGGTTGAGTGTGCCGTCGCCGACCTCATGGAGTGTCTTTCGCGGCGCGTCCAAACTCTTTTCCAGCCAGAGCGCGAAGTCCCTCTCCCGCCCGGAGGTGGAATCGATGGAAAGCATCTGGCTGAAAAGTTCTGTCATCATAGCAGCACGTCCCTGATTATACCGGAAGCGGCAAGTCTGACACCTTCGCCCGCACCCCTGATGACAAGAGGTGCCGAATATTCACTTTTTATGATGGTCACATTCTCCGTCCCGCTGAGCCAGTAGAACGGGCTGTCTGCTCCGACATCGACCATCTTGATCTCTGCCCTATATCCGAGACGTGCAGACGGGTCACGGCGCATCATGGCGACAAAACGCTGCCTCTTGCCTTCGGCGGCAAGCTGCTTTTCCCTTATCTGTATCTTCGGCTCCAGAGCCTCCAATCTGGAATAAAACTCCTCAATCGGACAATCGAAAAATTCCTGGCCCAGCATCGGCGTTATCTGCACATCGCCCTCTTCGAGCGGCACCCCGGCCTCTCTGGCGAGGATAAGCAGTTTGCGCAGCACATCCCTGCCCCCGAGGTCGGTACGCGGGTCAGTCTCCGAAAGCCTCTCTTTCTGCGCCCTGCGAAGAAGGGCGGCAAGGCTCTCTTCGCACTCGGGGCGCTCATGGGTGGTGAGCACATAGTTTAGTGTGCATGAGACTACCGCCTCTATGGACTCGATGCCGTCGCTGCAATTGGCGCCGCTGGCTATGGACTCAAGGATAGGCAGGGACGTGCCGACTGTGGTGTCGTAGCGGAAGAACGTGCCGTTTTCCCGCGCTGCGGCTTTCAGGGCTGCATACTGCACATAAGGGACTGCCAGAGAGCGGCGGTTGGAAGTCACGACTCCCAGACCGCTGCGGAACAGTTCCCCGTATCTGAGGTAAAGGCTGTCGTCATCTGTGCAGTCGATGAACACCGACTTGCGCGGAGCAGCCTGGCAGACAGCCGTGATGAAAGCCCCGTCCTCGGCGCTGTCGGAATCGCGGAGCCGTGAGCTGATGGCCTCCTCTCCGAGACCGCGCATATCAATCATATAGTTGCGGCTGTCCGAGACACCTGCAACCCTGATTGTCCTGCCAAGACGGGCCTCAACTCTCTCCCGGCTGGCGGCAATCAGCCTCACAAGAGCCTTGCCCACCGCCCCGTAGCCGGCTATGAAGACGTTGACCTCAGTGATGCTGCGCTCCTCGAAAAACTCCCTGTGTATGGCCGCCACGGCCTCCCTGGCCACGATAAGCCTCACATCCACAAAGAATACCGAAGCTTCTCCGTCTACCTCCGAAAGCGGCTTGATGCCGGCTTCCGAAAGAGCCGAGAATATCCTGCCGGAAGCGGACTTGCGGCTCACTACCCCCTCTCCGACAAGGCATATTCTCGAGATGACGTCCTGCGGCCTATCAAGACTGGTCACGCCCATCCATGACTCCGGTCTTCCCTGACGGATATCCCGGACCACCGTCCCCGGGTTGCCCGGATCGAAGGTGTCCTTTATATTGATTGCGATACCGGCAGACATGGCAGGAAGCACGGTGGGCGCATACAGGACCTTCGCCCCGTTTTCGGCAAGCTCAAGGGCTGCACGGTATGAAATCTCGGGAATCGTCACGGCAGACGGGACGACCCTCGGGTTGGCCGTCATGATGCCCGGCACATCTGTCCAGATCTCAAGGGCTCCGGCATCAAGGGCCGCAGCATAAAGAGCTGCACTGTAGTCTGATCCGCCACGCCCAAGGGTGGTCACATGGCCGTCCTCGTCTGAAGCGATGAATCCCGGAGCAACAAAGAGCCTCACATCGGGGCACTCATCGACAGCACCGCGTATGGCATCATAACTGCGGTCCAGATCCACCTCTCCGCAGCAGGTCCTGATGAGGCGACGCGAGTCAAGCCAACAAGTGCTGACAGAGTCGCAGGTGAACTTGCGGGCGATGATGACTGTAGAGAAAAGTTCTCCGAAAGTGACGCAGTCCTGAGGGACCGCATTCTGGAGTTCCCCGAAAAGCACATCCACCTCAGCGCTTACAGCACGCCGCTCCTCTCCGGTGAAGAGCCTTGTCACTATAGCCTGATGACGCAGGCGGAGAGCCTCGACCTGGGCCTCCCGCTCCTCCCCTTCCGGCAGCGAGCCGATCTTGAGCAGGGCATCTGTACATCCGCTCACAGCAGAGCACACCAGAACCACCCTGTCGCTGCGAAGCTCTTCAGCCACGATGTCCATGACTGATGAGATTCGTGTCGCATCTGCGACTGAACTTCCTCCGAATTTTAATACACGCATCACACTCTCTCTATCTTGGCTCCAAGGGCGTTGAGCCGCCCCTCTATATCTTCGTAACCCCTGTCTATCTGCTCTATATTGTCTATGCGCGATGTCCCGTTTGCAGACATGGCCGCGAGAAGCATGGCGATACCGGCCCTGATGTCAGGGGAAGTCATACGGCCGGCTTTGAGGCTTATCTTGTGATCGTGTCCTATGACCACAGCCCGGTGCGGGTCGCAGAGTATGATCTGCGCCCCCATGTCGATGAGCTTGTCCACAAAGAACAGCCTGCTCTCGAACATCTTCTGATGTATCAGCACACTCCCCTTACACTGGGTGGCCACCACGAGCATCACACTGAGCAGATCCGGGGTGAGCCCGGGCCACGGGGCGTCGGCGATGGTCATGATGGACCCGTCTATGAACGACTCTATCTCATAGCTCTCCTGGGCAGGGACATAGATATCATCACCCCGCTGTTCAAGCTTGACCCCAAGCCGCCGGAAACACTCCGGAATGATGCCCAGATTCTCCCAGGAGACGTTGCTTATGGTGAGTTCGCTCCGGGTTATGGCGGCCATGCCGATGAACGAGCCGACCTCAATCATATCCGGAAGTATGCGGTGCTCCGTCCCGTGGAGAGACTCTACTCCGGTGATGGTGAGCAGGTTGGAGCCTATCCCCTCAATCCTCGCGCCCATCCTCACCAGCATCCGGCACAGCTGCTGTATATAAGGTTCGCAGGCGGCATTATAGATGGTGGTGACCCCCTTGGCGAGAGTTGCGGCCATGACTATATTGGCAGTACCGGTGACCGAGGCCTCGTCAAGCAGCATGTAGCAGCCTTGCATATTCCGTCCGCAGGACAGGAAATAGGCACTCTTGTCCGTGTCGTATGCACACTTGGCCCCGAGTTTCATAAATCCGTCAATGTGCGTGTCCACACGGCGGCGGCCTATCTTGTCTCCTCCGGGTTTCGGGAAATACGCCTGGCCGAAACGGGACAATATCGGGCCGACGACCATCACCGAGCCGCGAAGCTGTGCGCAGCTGCGCACAAAATCCGCACTCCGGATGTAGAATTCGTTGACGTGGCCGGCGGTAAATCGGTACTCCCCTTTGCCGAGGCGCTCCACGCAGACACCCATGCTCTCGAGAAGCGCGATCAGGTTCTGCACATCCAATATCTCAGGGACATTGGAAATCGTGACCGGCTCCGGCGTGAGCAGGGTGGCGCTGATCACCTCCAGGGCCTCGTTTTTTGCGCCCTGCGGCTCGATGGCCCCGCTCAATGCGTGTCCGCCCTCTATGACGAACGAGCTCATATATGCTCCACCTCCGGGATCAGTTCGACCGCGAAGCGCTCACGGACGCTGTCCCGCACCCTCTTTTCAAGGGCGAGCACATCGGACGGGGTCGCCTCCCCCGTGCTGTTTACAATCACAAGCGGCTGTTTCTCATATATGGCAGCACCTCCTTGCGAAGCGCCTTTCAGTCCGCAACTGTCTATCAACCAGGCGGCTGGAATCTTCACGCTGCCGTCCGGAAGGTCATAATGCGGGGCGCTGCCGTCAGTGGAAATGCGTCTGAACTCTTCAGCGCTCACGACAGGGTTCTTGAAGAAACTTCCGGCATTGCCGATCTCTTCCGGATCCGGAAGCTTGGCGCGGCGCAGTTTGATCACGGCCTCGCGCACTTCCACAGGAGATTGAGGGGTCTTGCCTTCAAGTGCTTCGGTAAGGCCCTTGTACTCCAGCCTCGGACGTGGGATGCGGCTGAGCCTGAAGAGCACGCTGGTGACGATGTAGCGGCCTTTGTTTTCCGGCTCCTTGAACATCGACATCCTGTAGGCATATCGGCACTCGGAGGCACTGAACTTGACTTTTTTCTTTTCCTGCAGGTCGTAACATACCACCCCGGATATTATGTCCTTGACCTCGACCCCGTAGGCCCCGATGTTCTGCACGGCGGCGGCACCGGCTTCACCCGGGATGAGGGAGAGGTTCTCCGCCCCCCATAGCCCGTGACGGCAGGTCTCGGCCACGAAAGAGTCAAAGTTGACCCCAGCACCAACCATCACCGGCACGTCGTCGAACCCGACATCCACGTATTTGATGTACTCGATGTTGGAGTGCAGCACCGTCCCGGGGAAATCTCCCGTGAAAAGCAGGTTGCTTCCCTCCCCGATGTGCAGAAACGGCTTGGGGAGCTTCTCGAAATTGAGACCCTCGAGTTCCTTGACACTTTCGTATTCCACGAAGCACGCGCATGACACCTTCATCCTGAAGGTGTTGAGCGCACTCAGATCATAGTTGAGCTTGATTCTCACTGCTGCCCGTATGTTGATTTGAGGTAAAGTTCATCCATCTGGCTCTGATCGATCTTGGATGGGGAGTCGATCATCACGTCGCGGCCCTGGTTGTTCTTAGGGAAGGCGATGTAGTCACGAATGGTCTCCTGCCCGCCGAAGAGTGCGCAGACGCGGTCGAAGCCGAAGGCAAGTCCCCCGTGAGGAGGGGCTCCGAACTTGAAGGCGTTGATGATGAAGCCGAACTTGTACTCGGCGTCCTCGCGGCTTATGCCCAGCACATCGAACATCCTGCTCTGCAGCTTGGCGTCGTGGATACGGATGGAGCCGCCGCCGAGTTCGGTGCCGTTGAGCACGAAATCGTATGCGTTGGCGCAAACCCTCTCAAGATCCTCTTTCTTGTCAGAATAGAACCACTGCTCATGCTCCGGCTTCGGCGCGGTGAACGGGTGGTGCATGGCGTAGAAGCGTCCGTCTTCCTCGCTCCATTCGAGAAGCGGGAAGTCCACTATCCAGAGCGGTGCGAACACCTTCGGGTCCCTCAGGCCGAGACGGTTCCCCATCTCGATTCGCAGCACTCCAAGCTGGGTCTGGGTCTTGCGTTTGGCTCCGCAGAGCACGAGGATGAGATCGCCCGGCTTCGCCTCGCAGGCCTGAACCACCTCATGAAGTTTCTCCGGGGAGAAGAACTTGTCCACGGATGACTTGATGCTGCCGTCGGAGTTGACCTTGATGTACACAAGTCCTTTTGCGCCGACCTGCGGGCGCTTCACCCACTCGGTAAGCTCATCAAGCTGCTTGCGGGTGTATTCGGCGCAGCCTTCTGCGGCGATGGCGCCGATGTATTCAGATGAGTCGAACACGCTGAATCCCTGATTCTTTACCAGCGGTGTGATGTCGTGAATCTTCATTCCGAAGCGGACATCCGGCTTGTCGGAGCCGTAGTTGTCCATGGCATCGTACCACCTCATGCGAGGAAGCGGATCCGGGATGTCCACGCCGAGGGCGTTCTTGAACATGCGGCGCATCATCCCCTCGAATGTGTTCAGCACATCCTCCTGCTCCACGAAGCTCATCTCGCAGTCTATCTGGGTGAACTCCGGCTGACGGTCAGCACGCAGATCCTCGTCGCGGAAACATCTCACAATCTGGAAGTAGCGGTCGTACCCGGCCACCATGAGGAGCTGCTTGAATGTCTGGGGGGACTGCGGGAGGGCGTAGAAAGTGCCAGGGTTCATACGGGACGGCACCACGAAGTCGCGGGCCCCCTCCGGGGTGGATTTGATGAGATATGGAGTCTCTATCTCCATGAATCCCTGCTCATCGAGGTAGGTGCGGATCTCCTGGGCGAGGCGGTGGCGAAGCGCAAGTGCCCGCTGGAGAGGAGGACGGCGCAGGTCAAGATAACGGTACTTGGCCCGCAGGTCCTCGCCTCCGTCGCTGTTCTCCTCGATGGTGAACGGCGGAGTCACGGACTTGTTGAGCACGTTGATGCTCTCCAGGCGGATCTCTATGTCGCCGGTGGGCATCTTCGGGTTCTTGCTGGCACGCTCCACCACTTCGCCCATGGCCTGTATCACATATTCGCGGCCAAGGCCGGCGGCGGCCTCCACCAGAGCCGGATCGGCATCAGTCTCCACTACAAGCTGCGTAATGCCGTAGCGGTCACGCAGGTCGATAAATGTCATTCCTCCCAGTTTGCGGGTCTTCTGCACCCAGCCTGCCAGGGTGACTTTCTTGCCTTTGTCGGAGAGCCTAAGCTCACCGCAGGTGTTGCTTCTGTACATATAGCGTTTTGTATTATATTCCAAAAGAGCAAAGATATAAAATTATCCCATATTAAAGTAATCGCCGACCTCACGTGAATCTGTGCCGCGTACAGAAAAGGCCCCGTTTTCTGTACGGGGCCGTTCCGGCAACATGTCCGGTACAATAAGAGGCCTTATTCTGTACCGGAGAAAATGAGTCTTAAAGCTTGTAGTACAATGACAGAACACAGGCGAACATCCGTGGCGGCAGGATGGTCTTGGCAAAGACGGAGAGTCTCTGCAGGAAAGTGGCCACGATATAGTTGTATTTCGGGTTCTTCTTGCGGACTATCTCTGATATTTTCGCCGCGAGCACATCGGGCTTGAGTCCGGATGTCTCGTCGTGCTCTATGCTGGCCATGGACTTGGCGTAGGACTTGTAGACCTCGAAGGCCTCGGGATTGGCGACCGTGCTGCGGGTCGCGGTGAAGCCGGTGGAGAAGTCCCCAGGCTCGATGACCACCACCTTGATTCCGAACTCCTTTACTTCGAGTCTCAAAGCCTGGCAATAGCCTTCTATCGCAAACTTGGAAGCCGAGTACAGCCCTTGATAAGGAAGACCGATAAGCCCACCTATCGAACTGATGCAGATGATCTTGCCTTCTCTCTGCCTGCGCATCACAGGGATCACGGAATGCAGGAAACGCACCATCCCCATCCAGTTGACATCCATCTGTTTGCGGGCATCGTCAAGGGAGCTGAACTCCAGCGGACCGCCGACTCCCATGCCGGCGTTGTTGATGAACACGTCGATTCTGCCCTCGGCCTCCACGACCCGGGAGACCGCAGCCTCCACCTGTGCGTCATCGGAGGCGTCCGCCTTTATGTAGGTGACACCTGGAATCTGCGGCACATCACGTCTGTGCGTGCCGTAGACCTTGTGCCCGTCGGATGTGAGCCGCTCGGCCATCGCCTTGCCGAAGCCGGAGCTGATGCCTGTGATAAGGATGACCATGGCCGGGATGTTATTCTATGACTCCGAGTTCCTTGAAGATCTTGGTAAGCTTCTCCACAGCTTCGTCCACCTGCTCGGTGGTGTGCGTGGCCATGAGCGCAAAGCGGATGAGCACATCGCTCTCCGGTACAGCCGGTGCGATGACAGGGGTGATGAACACGCCCTGCTCATAAGCCATGCGGACGATCTTCATAGCCTTGATGGTATCGCGCACGAAGAGAGGTATGATCGGGGACTGGGTGTGGCCCGTATCGAAGCCGTTGTCCTTGAACGCTTTCTGCGCGTGGTGGGTCACCTTCCAGAGGTGTTCGCGCCTCTCCGGCTCGTTGATCATGATGTCGAGTGCCGTCGATGCGGCTGCCACGGCGGCCGGGGTCATGGATGCGCTGAATATCAGGGAGCGGGAGTTGTGTTTGAGGTAGTTGAGAACTTCCTTGTCGCCGGCGATGAATCCTCCAAGCGAGCCGAAACTCTTTGAGAATGTGCCCATTATAAGGTCAGTCTCGGCTGTGAGGCCGTAGTGGCTCGCGGTACCGGAGCCGTTCTCCCCGATCACTCCAAGTCCGTGGGCATCGTCCACCATCACGGAGGCGTTGTATTTCTTGCAGAGTTCCACGATCTGCGGAAGCGGGGCGATGTCTCCCTCCATGGAGTAGACTCCGTCCACGACGATGAGTTTGAGCGCGTCCGGAGGGGTGAGGGCAAGCTTTTTCTCGAGGACGGCCATGTCGTTGTGCGGGAACTTGCGGACTTCCGAGAAGCTCAGGCGGCTGCCGTCGATGATGCAGGCATGGTCAAGAGCATCGAGGAAAACGTATCCGCCCTTGACTCCAAGGCAGCTGACCACCCCGAGGTTGACCTGAAAACCGGTGCTATAGGTGACGGCCTCGTCCTTGCCGACAAACTTGGCGAGCTTGGCTTCAAGCTCCTCGTGGATGTCGAGTGTTCCGTTGAGGAAACGGCTGCCGGAGCAGCTGGTGCCGTATTTGCGTATCGCCGCGATGGCGGCTTCCTTGAGACGTGGATCGTCTGAGAGTCCGAGGTATGAATTGGAGCCGAACATCAGGACTTTCTTGCCATCGGCCATGGTGACGACCGGATCCTGACCTGAAGATATCGGGCGGTAGTACGGATAGATTCCTAGAGCTTTAACTTCTTGAGGGACTGTGTACTTGGCACAAATCTCATTCAGTATTTTCTTCATCTGGCTTAGATTTAATAAAGTAGTACAACGCTGCAAATATACAAATTTAATTTTATTCGCAACCTGCCACCGGGGCGGGCCGGCGGGATAGAGACGGACTGGCCATGGCAACCGGTTTGAGCACATCGCAGGTGGGAGCGGATTTCGGCATTTATGCTCCCACCTGAACGGGGCACATGCCCTGCGAGCCTCCCTGAGGCAGGTCGCTTTGGCAAGTAGGAGCCTTTTTCGGAGAATCCGCTCCCACCTATTCTCCGGTACAGAATCGGGCACGGGGCGGCATAAATCAGGGCATCTAAAAAATATTTTAATTTTTTGCAAAAGTTGCACTATGTACCCAACTTTGCATGGTGATTAAGACAAAGACAGACATAGCGGTGATCGGGGCCGGGGCGGCAGGATGCTTCTGCGCCATAGAGCTGAAGCGCTTGCACTCCGGGCTGTCGGTCTCCCTGTTCGAGGCCGGCAGGGTTCCCATGGCCAAACTCGCCCTCACCGGAGGGGGAAGGTGTAATCTCACGAACAGTTTCGCCGGGGTGCGCAACCTTTCTGAGGTCTACCCCAGAGGGGAGAGGCTGATGAAGCGGGCGCTCAAGGAGTTCAGTCCGAAGGATACGATGCGCTGGTTTGAAAGGGAGGGCGTCAAGCTGGTGGTGCAGGAAGACGGATGCGTGTTCCCGCAGAGCCAGGATGCGATGCAGATAGTGCGTGTCTTGGAGGGTTTAATCCATCGTTTGGGCATCGGACTTGAGTGTAACAAAAAAGTTATCGCCATCTCTCCGCCATCCCACGAAAATGACCCCGAAGGTGGTTTTTGCATCGAATTTTCCGATGGGGCCATGGTCGAGGCCAACAAAATTGTTTTCACCATCGGAGGGTGCTCTGCTCTGTCCTTGGAAAAGATTCTGCCTCAAGGGATTGAGATCGTTCCGACAGTGCCGTCTCTGTATACATTCAAGATTGCGGATGACGGGCTGCGCGCCCTTATGGGGACGGTCGCACCAAGGGTTTCGCTTGCCATTGCCGGCACTTCTTTCCGCTCGGAAGGCATATTTCTGATTACGGATTGGGGTGTCAGCGGCCCGGCGACACTGCGGCTCTCCTCTTATGCGGCACGGTACCTCGCGGAGAGGGAATACAAGGCCGGACTTGTCGTGAATTGGCTCGGCATCAGTGAAACTCAGGCACGTGCAACTCTCGCCGGGCTTGCAACCGCGTCCCCCAATAAGTTCATCGCCAACACGCCGCCGGAGGGAATCCCGGAGCGGCTGTGGAAACATCTTTTACGCCGCTGCGGGCTGAGGGATGATCTCCGTTGGGCGGAGCTCGGCTCGAAGGGGCTCAACCGCCTGATTGGCAGGCTCACGGCTGATGAATACAGGATAGACGGAAGAGCCCGGTTCAAGGAAGAGTTCGTCACCTGCGGGGGCGTGGCCCTGTCCGGGATAGATCTTCAGACCCAACAGAGCAAGCTTTATCCGGGCTTGTATTTTGCAGGTGAAGTCCTTGATGTCGATGCCGTCACCGGGGGATTCAACCTGCAGGCCGCATGGTCCACGGGGTGGCGGGTGGCACGGAAAACAACTTCTTGATCCCGACACAATGAAAAAACTCATCTTTTGTCTGTCCATCGCCCTTGTGGCCATGGGCGCTGCTGCGCAGGAGGTGCAGCCCTCCGATTCCACGATCGTGAGGGAGCAGATAGACTCCGTGACCGTGTCTGCCAGGAGGAAGACTGTCAACCTCAGGTCCGATCGTCTGGTTGTTTCTCTGGACGGCATTGAAAAGGACGGGAAGAACGCAGCGGATATGCTTAAACTGGCCCCGTCCCTGACCGTCTCCAATTCCGGCATCAGCATGGCTGGGCGCGACAAGGTGCTTGTCTACATAGACAACCGCCAACTGGTCTACAGCGGGGCGGAGCTTGTGTCGTACTTGAGCAGCATGCCTGCCGGCAAACTCAAGAAGATCACGGTCATGTCCATGCCCTCATCCGGGCAGGACGCCGAAGGCAACATAGCCGTGGTCCGCATCACCACCTCCCATAGGGACGGCTGGTTCGGAATGCTTAATGCCAGTTATGGCTTAAATTCATATTCTTCATACATGGGTTCGGCCTATCTGAGCTACGGGACGGGACGTTTCCAGGTGGACGGGCGTCTGTCGTATGACGATCTGAAAAGCAAGAACGTGACAGACTCGAAAGCGTTTTACCCTGCCACCACGGTGTCAACATACAACCCACGCGCCGTATCGACACTCGGGGCCGACTTGGATCTGACGATGCGTTATAAGGCAGGCGAAAGGACTTGGCTGACCTTGACATTGGCAGCCCCACTTGTGGACAGGAGTGAGACGAAAGATATCGAGAACCGGGCAGAGTACTACAGCACCAGGCTCGACTCCTGTCTGGTGTCTGACGGCATCTACCGGAGCCGTCGCGGCCAATTCAATTCGGGCCTGTACCTCGACCACGAATTCTCTGAATATGCCTCCCTGTCATTCAAGGCCAATTATCTCCGCCGTCAGGACGAAAACACAAGGGACTTCATCTCCGTCATGGAACATGAGGACGGGGATTCACCAGAAGAGCACTATGAGACGGCAGGCAAAACGCGCTATGACATATTGACCGCCTCCGCAGACCTGCAGTTAGACCTATGGGGGATTCCTGTCACGGCAGGGGGCAAGCTGTCGCACATCAAGACGGGCTCGGACGACAAATATACCGGGACGGTCGAGCAGTCCAACAGGTTCGACTACACCGAGAATATAGGCGCAGTATATCTTCAGGGCGAGAAATATTGGAGACATGTGCAGCTCTCGGCCGGTCTCAGGGCGGAGTTCTCCGGTACGGAAAACGCCAACAGCGAGATGCCGGAAACATACAGGCGCAGGTACGCGAACCTGTTCCCGTCGGCGAGTGCCATGTACCGCTTCGGCAAAGACGACAGCCACAGCCTTTCCCTGCAATATTCGCGTCGCATAGGCAGGCCGGCTTACCGCTATCTGAACCCCTTCAAGAAATATCAGACCAAATACAGCTACACCTCCGGCAACCCGGATCTGTCCCCGTCGTTCTACAATCTCGTGGACTTGAGTTACATGTACGGGGACTTCCTGATGGTCAGGGGCTATTACAACGGGAACACGGGGAAAATAGGCAGTCTGGTCAATCTTGACAAGTCCGATACCGACAAGATAATAGAATATGCTGACAACTACCTCGATGTGCACAGCTTCGGCATCAACCTGTACGCCATTGCCAACCCGGCCAAATGGTATTCCATTGTCTTCCAGGGAGATGTCTCGTATGACAGATATTTGTCGCGGGTGGAGAGATTCCAGGATGTGTCCGGATTCTGCGGATCTTTATGGCTGCAGCAGAATTTCAACATCCTCGATGGCCTTCAGGCCAGCATAAGCGCTGTGGACTACCTTCCGAGCGTGAGTGACTACCGCCGGAGGGAGCATGCGTTCGGACTTGGGTACTGTTTCAAAAAGTGTGTCTGGACACAGGCCCATCAACTTCTAAGATTCTG
>ERZ808240.900-NODE-900-length-37916-cov-37.382003_pt1 | contig 37916 bp, 35 predicted proteins | sample MGYA00521084_ERZ808240 | MGnify/ENA primary metagenome ERZ808240 (study PRJEB31516, sample SAMN03275571) | gut metagenome | biome: mammalia-associated habitat; material: feces | host: Papio cynocephalus | place: Kenya | collected 2012-08-06 ... | reverse complement strand
GTAAATTTCTCAATTCCTTTTCCATCGAGACAAGAAGAAAAGACTTTCACGCAAGCCTCGCCAAGAATGCACTGCTATAAATATTCGTTATTTTAGAGAAATCATTCGTCATTCTCGCTAAGAATTCGTATCTTTGCACACTATTAAACATATATTCAAACCAAGATTAATGGAAGAACAGAATCATATAGACAAAGCGCTTGCCTTCATGGAAAGCCTCGAAAGATTGCACAACCAGCTCAAAGCCACTGAAGAGCAACAAAGAATAATCCTCGCCCATCTGCTCGACCTAAAGAAAAATGGTAAGACTGACTCTGAAGAGTATTGCCACACATTGCAGCAGAGCAAAGACCTACAAGACATCATCGACAAGTGGCGCCCCATATATCTGGAACGAATGGAAATGGTAAAAGACATACAAGACAAAAAAAATAACAAGAAAATCATATAAAGACAAAATAAAAATAACAAAGAACAATATGGAATCAAACAAATTCATCAGTGTATCATACCAGTTGTACGACACCACAGAAGGTAAGTCCGACCTTATCGAGCAAACAAGTGACGAACGCCCATTCATCTTCGTTAGTGGCATGGGAGTAACGCTGCCTGCCTTCGAGGAGCAGATAGCCAACCTAACAAAAGGCGAATCTTTCGACTTCACCCTTACTCCCGAACAGGCGTATGGAGCACACTACGACGAGCGTGTCATCGAACTGGAAAAGGAGATCTTTACCATCAACGGTCAGTTTGATGCCCAGCATGTACAAGTAGGTGCCATCATTCCTCTACAAAACGAGGATGGAAATCGCTTCAATGGTGTGGTATTGGAGATCGGTGACAGCAAGGTAAAAATAGACCTCAACCACCCTTTGGCTGGCAAGACACTCAATTTCAAGGGTGAGATAACCGAGAATCGGGAGGCTACTGCCGAAGAGGTGGCAGGAATGGCAAAGCTCATGAGTGGAGAAAGCCATGGCGGATGCAGCGGCTGTAACGGGCACTGTGGAGAAGGAAAATGTGGAGAAGGAAAATGCGGAGATGGACATGGCGGATGTCACTAACCCCCACTCCGCAGGTCAAACATTTAACTAAGCAAGGACTAAATACTAAATAGACAATGAGGAATACATTTGGGCATCTCTTTACCCTCACCACCTTTGGAGAAAGCCATGGAGTGGCTGTGGGCGGTGTCATAGACGGATTTCCCGCTGGCATAGAAATCGACATGGAGTTTGTGCAGAACGAACTGAATCGGCGCCGACCTGGGCAAAGCCATATCACGACGTCACGCAAAGAAGCCGACAAGGTGGAGTTTCTCAGCGGTGTGTTTGAAGGCAAGAGCACAGGAACCCCCATCGGCTTCGAAGTGCGCAACACCAACCAGCACTCGCAAGACTACGAAAATATGCGATGCCTGTTCCGCCCATCACATGCCGACTATACCTACTATAACAAGTATGGCATACGCGACCATCGTGGTGGAGGACGCTCTTCCGCCCGCATCACTATCGCCCGATGCGTAGGTGGAGCCTTGGCCAAGCTTGCCTTGCGCCAGCTGGGCATCAGCATTACCGCCTACACATCACAGGTAGGCAGCATCGCCTTGGAGCGAGATTACCACTTGTACAACCTCAGCAAGACAGAGGATAACATCGTACGCTGTCCCGATACCGCCAAAGCCAAGGAGATGGAACAGCTCATCGCCCAAGTCAAGGCCGAAGGCGACACCATCGGCGGCATCATCACATGTGTCGTCAAGGGATGCCCTGCAGGACTGGGCGAGCCCGAGTTTGACAAACTACATGCCCAGCTAGGCGCTGCCATGCTTGGCATCAATGCCGTCAAGGGATTTGAGTATGGCGAGGGATTTACCGGTGTCACGACACGAGGAAGCGAGCAGAACGACAAGTTCTTGCCAGGCTTCCATACTGCCACTAACCATAGTGGAGGCATACAGGGAGGAATAAGCAACGGACAGGATATCTACTTCAGAGTGGCATTCAAGCCCGTGGCTACCATCTTGATGGAGCAAGACACCATCGACCTGGAGGGCAACGCCACCAAGCTCACAGCCCGTGGACGCCACGACCCTTGCGTGTTGCCCAGAGCCGTTCCCGTGGTCGAAGCTATGGCGGCCATGGTCATCCTCGATAACTATCTCATGAATAAGACCGTGAGACTATAAGGAACATGAAAAGAAAAAGAAAACTCAAAAAGAAACGCATATTTACTATTTGCATCGTCATATTCATCGGCATCTCCCTGCTGACACAACGTTGTATCAGCAGTTGCTCAGACAACAAAGCATCAGTTGCCGACACGTTGCCCAAAGTTCATCTCAATGACTCACTCAACAACTCTCTTTCGGAAGGAAAGGCTTATCACGAAATGGACTCGCTTATCGAGCGATACTTGAAAAGATGGGAAATCAATGGCGCACAACTTGTCATCACCCGCAACGACTCTCTGCTGTATGCACGAGGTTTCGGATGGGCAGACAAGGAGCAAAGCATCCTAATGCAGCCATCCATGGTGATGAGATATGCCTCTGTATCGAAACTAATCACAGCGGTGGGCATCATGAAACTTTGGGAAGCCAAGAAGTTGAGAATGAGCGACAAGGTTTTCGGACCTAAGGGAATTCTGCGAGACACCTTATATAATAACAGCATCAAGGACAAGCGGTATTACGACATCACCGTAGAACAACTGTTACGCCATCAGGCAGGATTTACCAATTATGCAGGCGACCCAATGTTCTCTACCCGTTATATCATTATGCAGAACCACCTGAAGACTCCGCCCGACCACAACACGTTGCTCAAGATTCTCTTGAAGCGGCATCTGGGGTATACCCCTGGACAGGGAAAATGCTACTCCAACTTAGGCTATATGCTACTATCGATGGTTATAGAGAAGAAGAGTGGAATGAAGTATGAGGACTATATGCAGAAATATGTACTCCACCCCGCAGGCTGCTACGACATGCATATCGCAGGAACTTACTTTAAGGATCGCCGCCCCAACGAGGTAAAATACTATATGCACCAAGGCAGCGTGAATGTGTATGAATACAACAATAGTGGAAGAATGGTGCCTCGCTGCTATGGCGAGAATGATGTGCCACGACTGGCTGGAGCTGGAGCCTGGTGTGGTTCGGCAGCAGAATTGAGTCGGCTGATAGCAAGCATAGATGGAATGCCCCACGTAAAGGATATCCTCAGCAAGAAGAGCGTAGACTTTATGACCCAGGAACAGCCAGACCACCAATACTCCATCGGCTGGAACTACACACCCAAGAAAGGACGACCATGGATTCGAACAGGATCGCTTTCTGGAACCTCAGCCTTGGTTCTGAAATACGATGATGGACAATGCTGGATTCTTATCACCAACACATCGACATGGAAAGGGCATGGCTTCTCCAACGATTCAATGGCTTTCTTCGAGAAGCTGCGCAAAAAGTATATGGAAACCATGCCTAAGCAGGACCTCTTCCTGCACGTTAAATAGCTAAGGAAGACCAAGCCAAAAATGGTTTCTGACAATGTAAGAAAAATATAAGAAAAAAAAATGGTTACAAACCCAAAAAAGGATACACTCTTCGAAGAGTGTATCCTTTTTTGGGTTTGTAACTTGACATTACTTGTTCAATATCTTAGAATGTGTATTTCACACCAATCTGCCCACGCCAGCGGCTGTAGTAGTCGCTATAGTACTTAATAGGTTCTGTAGAATCATTATCAAACTGGAACTTACCGTTGTCCTTATAAGTAATAGGAGCAACAAACTCGCTGTTATAGCTGCTGCCGTAAGTATGTCCCCACTTGTCATTGAGCAGGTTGGCAACGTTGAGAATGTCCATGGTAACCTCCAAGGCATGAATCTGCTTACCCACCTTGATACCAAACTTCTGACCGAAGTGGAAATCGAAATGTCCCTCGAAAGGCAAGTTGTCCGCATAACGCTTGTAGTACTCGCCGCGATGATCCTTCAAGTAAGGAGTATTGGCCAGCCAAGTCTTCAAGTTGGCACGCTGCTCTTCAGCAGAATACTTCACTGTTACGTTGTCAGCCTGCATAACGGGTTCAAACGACATCTTGTCAATCTGAGCATCTGTAGGGATGAAAATCAAGTCGTTGCTTGCGCCATCGCCATTGATATCACCATTATAATAGAGTGAGTAAGGAGCACCGCTCTGACCCTGATAGATCAAACCAACTGTTGTCGTGAAGAGCTTGCTGGGTCCCCAATTGAGATGATAGAAGGCAGAAGCCTTGACAAGGTGAGGCACATTGAAGGCGCTGTTTGCCATCTCAGGATCGTTACTGAAACGATATGTGTGATTGTTACGCCAGTTGCTCTGAGCCACAGAAGAGATGGAACTGCTGATAGCCTTTGCCTTGGTGAAAGTGTAAGATGCATTCAGGTCGAGCCCGAAGTCAAAGTGTTTGGTTGCAGACAAAGACAAGTTGTAAGAATAACCCTTGTTGGTATTGCGCAAAGCATAGATGTTGCTGAACTTGCCCGCAGAAGCCACCTTATGGTACATCGGACGGCTCTCCCAAGACAGGTCGGACACCTGACCCAAGGTCTGCCCTGTTGCCTCGTAAGCTATATTCTGATAATAGATATCATTCAAGTTCTTGCTGAAGATAGCCTCCGCAGTCCAATCGATGCCCAATGCCTGGAAGTCGAAACCTAAGTTGACACGCATGTTCTGGGCAAACTTGAAGTTCTTGTCGAACACATTTACCAACTGGCTGCCAGAGGCGTTCAGACGCTCCGCATTCTGGTTCTGCTTGTTAGGATCTACGATAAGAGCCACATTGGCATTATTCTTCACTGAGTAAGAAGAGAACTGCACACCTGTGTTGGTGAAATTGTTGCTCAACCATACGAATGGAATGCGACCGGTAAACATACCGACACCTCCACGAAGGATATACTTATGATTGTTCTTAATATCCCAACGGAAACCTACACGAGGACTCCACATAGGGGTACTGGAGAGCTTATGGTTGGTACGGTAATCGTAACCTTCAGCTGCTGCCCACTCATTGAACTGAACATTCTCTGTAGGAGTATCAAAAAACAAGGGAATCTCCATACGAAGACCATAGGTAAGCTGGAAGTTGTTGGTAGCGTCCCACTTGTCCTGCGCATAAAATCCCAACTGGCCTGCGCCAAATGATGGTGCCCAGAGCGAACTTCCTGTCACATCCTTGTTGGCCGTGGTGTAGTAGTAGTTCTTGATCAACTTGCCGTTAGAGGTTTCAATATACTTGAAGAAGTCGGATGGAGAATCGAAGTAATAGCAACCATAGAGATTCTGTATGAAGAGATTCTCAAATTTGTAGAACTCGTTGTGAGTACCAAAAGTAAAGGTATGGTTGCCACGATACCATGTAAAGTTGTCCTCGAAGGTAAAGATGTCCTGATCGAGGCTGTTGGCCATAGAAGAGTACTCATTACCGATATTGACAGTTCCATTGCCTACATTATAAATAGTTACAGAAGGAGCTGCTGCACCCGAACTGCGACTATCGCGAACGCGAACGTATGACAAACGTGCCTCATTACTGGTGTATGGAGAAAGGCGGCTCTGCAACTCTGCCGCAAAAGAATGAGTCTTGGAAGAAAACTCATAAAGATGGTCGGCGGTATTCAAAGTTGCCATGCCACCCAAGCCCAACAACTGTTTGGCATCAACATAACTCCAGCGAATAGAGAACTTATTGAAGTCATTGATGTTCCAATCGAGTTTCAATCCACCCTTCTGGCTCTTTATGTACTTGTCCTTAGCGGCCCAAGTGCCCTGATAGTCATAGTCGTCATGAGTTTTGCCCCACTCTTTGTAAGCATCAAGGATTTGCTGTGCAAGGTCGGAATCAAACTTAGCGCCCTCACTATCGAAAGTATACTGAGTAGGATAAGACTTATTGGTATTCTCGTAGTTGGCAAAGAAGAACAACTTGTTCTTGACAATAGGGCCACCCAAGGTGAAGCCGAAGCGCGTTTCCTTCTCCTTGTCGTAAGGATTAGACATGGTGCCATCCTGCATCTTGTAGTGACGACCTACTAAATCTTGGTTGTTCCCATCAAAATAGGCACTTCCATGAAACACATTCGTACCACTCTTGGTAACCGCATTAATGGCACCACCAGTAAAACCTCCCTGACGAACATCAAAAGGAGCCACATTGATCTGAATCTGATCGATAGTCTCCATAGATACAGGTTGAGTACCTGCCTGACCGCCGTTGCTGCCATTGGATGTCAAACCGAACACGTCGTTGTTCATCACACCATCAATCTGGAATGAGTTATAACGATTGTTGGTACCAGCAAAAGACATGGCACCCGACTGGCCATTGGTAGCCACCTGCGCATTCATGCGGGCAATATCAGCAATACTGTGGCTGATACTTGGCATCTCAGCAATCTGCTGTGCATTGATGCTCTGCGCAGCACCTGTCTTGGTACCATTGAGTCCGGCCTTACCCGACACGACGACTTCCTGCAACTCACGAGCATTCTCCTGAAGAGAGCAAGACAAGTTCTGGCTCTCTCCCAAGTTCAAAGAAACATTCTTGAACGTCTTAGACTGATAGCCAATGTAAGACACTTCTACATTGTAAGGACCACCAGGACGCATACCCTGGATGGAGAAACGGCCATCCTTGTTTGTCACTGCACGATAAACCGTTCCTGACGGCTGGTGTGTTGCTGTCACCGTAGCACCGATGACTTCCTCGCCCTGCGATGTCACCTTACCGCTTATACCAGATGTGGTAACCTGTGCCATAGCCACCGAAACTACGAGCACCAGCATGGCGATAAGCAAATGCAATCTTTTCTGCATACTAAAAAACGAAAATTAGTTAATAATGAGGAAGCAGTAAACTCCCTATTTTACAATTATGCTGCAAAATTAAACAAAATTTTCGATATAGATATTACAGGGACATGAAAAAAGAGCTTTTTACGCAAAAAAATCCACACTAACGCTTTAGTGTGGATTTTATCTTGCTTTTAGTCTTTACGAAGCCATATTCGCATCACTTTACGGCGGATTGCTATCATATTGAATACCGATACGATCAAGAACAAAACCATTCCCAAGGCGACAGCGGGCCACATGGCACCTTCCTCTATATTGGGATACAGGGCTTCTATAAAATCCATGTAATAATCACGAATGAAGAACAATATGCACCATGCCACAAGGAGCACCACCACATTGAGAACTATGGTGAGACAAAGATACGGCATTGCCACGTTGCCTGGACTATAACCTATGAGCAAGAGGTTCTCCAACTTGGAGGAGTTCTTCTGTACCAACAGATAGATGCTGAGCATCAAGATATAGAAACTGAGAACCGAGATGACCAAACCTATCACCATGACCATCGATACTATCATCTTCAAGAAATAGGTAGTCTTCTCGGCATCCAACTTGTCGGTTTCCACCTCATATCCATTATCTTCAAGATACTTGGTGATGTTTTCATCGGCAGGATTGCCCACCTCCACAATGAGTCGTGTGGGGTCACTATGGTTGTCGGGCGCAAACTCATGGTTGCTCCAGTCCATAAATGCCTGAGGTACAAGTATTGTATTGAGTCGGGAAGAAAAGCCTATGACTCTTCCTTTGAACTGTTCCTTCTTTCCACCAGCCTGAATGAAGATATGAAAGTCTATCATCCCCATCAACCCGTCGCTGATCTTTGGAAGCGAATGGCTCTGGGCAAAGCCGAAGTTATACATATTAATATATGTACGCGGGAGGATGATGGGCACTTCCTGACTGCCAGGCTCATACTTCCAGTCCTTGAGAGGCACATCAACAAAACCATCCGGCACGCTTTCAAAAAAGAGTTCGCTATTGAGCACATTCACCCCATTGACCCCCATCGAGGCATCCACCTTGTACTCGGTAGAGGTAAACTTGCCCACTTTCTTTACGAACTTTTGCGAGGATATGTCGTCCACATCACTTCCCGAAAAAGTATTGGTACGGCCACTGATCGTGTTGCCCATACCTATCTTTTTGCTCATTATCAGATAGTCGGCTTTCATAAAACTATCTTGCTGAGTAAAGACAGGCAATACATCCTTGTAGAACTGAAAGCCGAAAAGAACGATAAGCATACCAAAAAGATTGGCAAAGGCAAAGCCCGCAAACTGCGGTATGCTAATATGCTGACGTAATAATTTCCAAACGAGTTTCATTACACCTTTATTATATATTAATGTACGAGTACTACTAAGTTATATCTCTACAGCATCAAGGTCTTCTCGTAAGGCAAGTCCATATGCTTTCCTATACTGGTAACAATGACGCCCGCACCTTGTGCCTTGGCCTCTTCCATCATGATGTCGCCCATAATACGAGAGTTGTTGTCATCAAGGTGACTGATAGGCTCATCTGCAAGAAGAAAATCGAATGGTTGGCAAAGAGAGCGAATCATAGCCACACGCTGCTGCTGACCAAACGACATACATCCAATCTTAGCATCCACCTTGTCGGCTATTCCCAACATATCAAACCACTCAAGTATCTGCTGGCGACTCTTGAAGCCTGTAAGTTTGTTCTTAATTTCCACATTTTCCATCGCTGTAAGCTCTGGAAACAAACGCAATTCCTGAAACAGATGACTGATATGGAACTTGCGCATCTCCACCCAATTGGCCACCCCGTAGGCGGCTGTATCATCCCCATCAAACATCACGCTGCCACTATAATCGTGACGATAGCCAACCACATAACTGCAAAAGGTACTTTTGCCTTTTCCACTGTCGGCCTCTACAAGATAAAGATGCCCCTTCTCGAAAGAGACATCCTGACTCCATATCTCCGAATGAAGGTCATCACGCTGCGCAAAGACCTGCGGGAGTACGGAACGAAAGTTGATCGTATTCACTTTTATATTGTATATGTTTAAAGTTCCATGTTGTATACCTACGCTTTTTATTTCAGAGTATAGACTACGGCTTTTAGCTGCCCAAACAATGGCGACAAAAGTCCTGTCACCGCCCGCAAGGCTTTACCGCCAGAGCCCGCCTCATCCAAATTGACCACCATCACCATTTTCTGCCCTTTTATCATTTTCTGGATTCGCTGGTCGATGGGATGATTGGAGGGAAGGATTGAATATTCCGCCGAAAGTTGATCATTTCCGCTAAAGAATTGATTGTCATCAGACACACCGAAGTAAAAGCAAGTCTTGCCACTTGTATAGCAATAGGCGTTTTTCTTCCAATTGCCTATGGTGCTTCCCTTGGGACACGACTGTTTCCAGTAGTCTATATCAGAAAGCCATTTGGCATGACCCAGTCTTGCCGCCATCGTCATCTGCATGTTGTCGGTGCTCAATGAAGGCATTACTATGGCCATATCACCATCCACACTCCGAATAATATTATCCATATCGATGGCCGCATTGATGCCCATCAGTAGAGTCTGCAATCCCTGGTTGCTCTGTACCAAAGGCAAAAAACGATTGCCGTCCACATTCATGAAGATACCAGCCATGGCATCATCAGGCATACTTTTCACATAGTCCCCCTTGATCGGGCGATAAACAGCCATCGACTGCTGCAAAGCCTGGTTGATGGCTTTGTTGAAAGAGAATGTCTTGCCAGCTATCTTCAGAATGCCATTCTCTACTTGCATGCCAGCAGCTATCACTATCTGCGATGCATCAGCATTCTTTGGAGCTCCAAGCGTGAAAGGTGCTACAAACTTCTCGGGCAGAGCCTGTGCCTGGGCTACCATGGCTATAGGTGAGTCGATACTGTCGAGTCGAGCAAACAATTTGGATGACTTGATGCCAGCCTCCTCGTCGGATTTAAGAAACCTAACCATCTGTCTTTGCATGTCGGCACGGGCATCTGCCACTACAGGCCCCATAACAAGCAGAGCCTCCGAAGAGAAGCCTACCAGCCAAGAGTTTTTCAATACCGCAAAATGGAAGCCCTTGCGCTCTTCCACTTCTGTACAAATATGTTTTTTGGATAATTGAGTGAGCCAGCTATTGACATTGTCTTCATCGGCAACCTTGGCACAAAGTCCCAAGTTACCTTCCATCGTCTCAAAGAAATAAAGCTTCTCGGCAACATCGATGCCACAGTCTGACACATTATCCACATGCAACACCGACTTCAGAATGTTCTCTTTGTCCACTCCCTTGCCACCACCATCTGCCATTTGCATGTCTACAGAAATTATCGCTGTGCTCTTGGATGGTATGGCATTCAAATAATCGTTGCCCGAGCAAGCTGTCATCAGCACAATTTGCAAAAGTACTATGGCATAAAGACAAACATCTTTTATTTTCATCATAATCTTTTTACACATAAACACTCTCTACCGCTATAAACGACGAGCCAAATTGACCATTGTCACTGCCACCAAACCAGCCGTCTCTGTACGAAGCCTGCTGGTGCCCAATGTTACCGACTCGTATCCAGCCTCGACGGCCATACGCACCTCATCAATCGAGAAATCTCCCTCTGGGCCAATGAGTACCGTTACATCAGCCACATTAGGACTGACTTTCATCAGTTCCGCAAAGAGGTCTTTCTTCGCAATTTCCTCATAGCAATGACAGATAAATTTCCTGCCCTTGCGGGGGGTATTGATGAAGTCGCAGAAGCTCACCATCTGATTGACGACAGGTTTCCACGCCTTGTGACTTTGCTTGACAGCAGAGACGATGATTTTATCAAGCCTTACGGTCCGCATCACCTTGCGTTCTGAAAACTGGCTACTGAGGAAAGAGAGTTCATCAAACCCCACCTCGGTAGCTTTCTCCGCCATCCACTCGATGCGATCCATCATCTTGGTTGGAGCTATGGCCAAGTGGACATGTCCACGCCAAGCAGGCTGCTGTGGCATCACCTCCTTCACCTCGTACAAACAACGTTTAGTTGTTGCCAATGTCACCTCCGCACGATAGAAGTTACCCCTTCCATCCATCAGGTACACCTCGTCACCGCTCTTGATGCGCAACACCCTCAAGGCATGGAGAGCCTCATCCATCGGCATCTCAGTCGCGGTAGCCGCATCAGGCACATAAAAAAATCTTGTCTCTTTCATTAGTCAGTCTTTAGTTGGTTGCCTGGTTTACCACCCTCGGGATGTCGTTTCTTCAACTCATCACGCAAACTGGAAGCCATTTCGTAATTTTCATTCTCTATGGCTATACGCAATGACTCCTCCAACATCTTGTCGGTGACAACATTCACAGGAACTGCCATTTGCGTGAAATTAGAATTATATTCAGCAGACTGCAAAGTCATCAATTTGAAATCGACAAAGATCTGTATGCCAGTAACGAGCGACAACAAGATGCCATCCGTACAGCGTATATCAACCTTTTCACCAGTCTCTGTGTTGCGAAGGCAAGACAGATACTTGCCCTCATGCAAAGCATAAATTTCCAGACGATAGTCGGCAGCAAATGACAAAGGCATCAATTCTGCCAACACTTCGGGAAGCAACTTCCTTCTTTCCTGTATCATGTTGGGATCCATACGCAGACGCAGCTGATATGCCTGATGGCGATCACAAGGTATCACCAACTGACGTTTCTCCGCCTCATCTACGAGCACCGCCAACACCAGATTGTCGGAACCCAATATCTGGGATAAACCTTTGAATTTTAATTTCACATAGCACATTTTCTTTCAGTTTTATTTACCCTGCCGATTCTTAGAAATACGACTAAGCTTTCTTCGGTCTGAATATAACAGCAAATGATACTGCCACAACTAAGGCGTAACCAGCAAAGATAAGCCAGCATGGCGACCACTGAGTCACGCCGTTAACATCTGTATAACTATTGACAACTGCCTGAGCCGATAGGGTTCCTACGGTTGCACCAATGCCATTGGTCATCAACATGAAGAGTCCCTGGGCGCTGGAACGGACGGAAGGATCGGTCGTCTTATCGACAAACAGAGACCCCGAGACATTGAAGAAGTCGAACGCAACGCCATAAACCAACATAGAGAGCACAAACATCCATACTCCGCTGCCAGGGTTTCCCACTCCAAAGAGACCGAATCGCAACACCCACGCGAACATGGCTATCAGCATCACATTCTTGATGCCATAACGATTCATGAAGAATGGTATCAAAAGAATGCAGCAAGTCTCGCTAACCTGAGAAAGTGAAATAAGAATATTGGCATGGTTCACGCCAAAAGTACCAGCATACTGTGGATCTGCTCCAAACGAGGTGATGAAAGGATTGGCAAAGCCATTGGTTATCTGTAAGCTTACGCCCAACAGCATGGAGAAGATGAAGAAGATAGCCATGCGCTTCTCCTTGAACAGGGAGAAAGCACGCAATCCGAAGGCATCCATAAAACTTTTCGCCTCACCCTTGGCACTGACAGGACACGCGGGCAACGTAAAGGTATAAAGGAACAGAATGCAACTAACCACACCTGAAGCTACAAACTGATTCTGATTGGGCTGGAATCCCATCAAATCGACAAACCACATCATACAGATGAAGCCTATCGTTCCAAACACACGAATCGGAGGAAAGTCTTTTACCGTATCCATACCCGCAAGAGTCAAGGCATTGTAAGCCACAGAGTTGGTCAAAGCCAACGTTGGCATATAGAAAGCCACACTGAGCGTGTAAATCCAAAATACCATGCCAAGATTACCAGTCATTCCCATATAGGCGGCACCAAACATAGAGAGAGCAGCCATGAGATGGCAGAAGCCCAGCAACCTTTGCGCCGGCACCCAGCGATCGGCCACAATACCCATAAGAGCAGGCATAAAAATAGACACTACGCCCTGTACGGCATAAAACCATCCTATCTGAGATGCCATTCCTACCCTTCCCAGATATGTGCCCATAGATGTCAGGTAAGCTCCCCATACTGCAAATTCAAGGAAGTTCAACAACGCTAAGCGTACTTTCAAGCTCATTTTGGTAATCGTATTTTTTTGTTCTCGCAGATTCCGGATAGTTGTTGTCAACTTCCGACACATACGAAATTTGAGTTATTTATATAACTGCAAAGGTAACGAATATTATCGAAACAAAAACAAAAAATAGAAAATTATCTGTTCCAACACGGGATATTTAACAAATTATGAGTAATTTTGCAGTCAGTTTAATCATATAAGAAAGGGATGTTATTCAGTTTTTTTGTTACTTGCAACAAGATCGGTGCCTTTACCTTGGGAGGAGGCTATGCCATGATTCCCATCATGGAGAGAGAGTTTGTCGACCGCCACAAGTGGATGGACAAACAGGAGTTTATAGACATTATGGTGGTGGCACAAGCCACACCAGGCATTTTTGCCATTGATATGGCAAGTCACATCGGATACAAGCTGCGCGGAATATGGGGAGGCATCGTAGGTGCCATAGGCATTGCACTGCCTTCCATCATAGCCATCATCATCATAGCCATGTTTTTCAGACAGTTCAAGGACAACTACTGGGTTGAAAAGTTTTTTGCCGGCATCAGACCTGCAGTGGTAGCACTCATCGCCGCTCCTTGCTTCAAGATGGCTAAGACGGCCAACATCAACCGCTATAACTTTTGGATTCCCATCGTGGCTTGTGCCCTCATCACCCTGTTGGGCGTTTCGCCCATCTACGTCATCATCGCTGCCGGCGTGCTGGGGTTTCTGTATGGAAAGGTTGTTAAAGGTAAAAAGGTAAAAAGGTAAAAAGAACAAAAAAAATGCTATTTCTCAAATTATTTATCATATTCACCAAGATAGGCACCTTCAATTTCGGAGGAGGCTATGCCATGCTCTCGCTTATCCACAACGAGACTGTCATCAAGAACCATTGGCTCACCAACGCCGAGTTTACCGACATCGTGGCCATCAGCCAGTCTACCCCAGGACCTATCGGCATCAACTGTGCCACTTACGTGGGTTACACTTCCACCCTGCATGCAGGCTATCCCGAATGGGCTGCCATATTGGGAGCCATACTCGCCAGTCTGTCTATCATGTGGCTACCATTCATCATCATGATTATGATCAGTCGCTACCTCATCACCCACAAGAACTCCCCCATCGTACAGGACATTTTCTCGGGACTCCGTCCTGCCATCATTGGCCTAATAGCGGCAGCAGCCATCCTGCTGATGAACAAAGACAACTTTGGCTCGCCCAACGACAACCCGATGCTCTTTGCGCTGAGCATCGGCATCTTTGCCTTGGCTTTTTACTTCACCCGATTTCGTAAGACCAATCCGATTCTCGTAATGCTGTGCTGTGGCATCATAGGATTGATATTCTTCTAAAAATTAAATATAGAAAAAATGATGATTGCTGTAAAAAAATAGTATACATAGCATTACTGATGCTGTGCCTCGCATGCCCAGCCCTTTCATTGGCCAAAGGTAAGTATCATTTCAAAGTCGAAAACTCCCAGGATGGTCTTCGTCTCGTAAAATGGGTGGGAAAGGACTCTGTCGTTGATTTCAATGACATCCCAAACCTCCAAAAAGTAAAAGTTATAGGCGAAAGAGCTTTTGAGATGAACAAATATATCAAGAGGGTTGTGCTTCCTGACGGTTTGCAGACGATAGAGAAACGCGCTTTCAACACTTGTGAGAATCTTCAAACTGTCAAGATTCCTAATACCGTCAGGTATATAGGCAACAGTGCTTTTAATATGGATAGGAAATTGGAGTTGAGCTCTTTACCTGATAGTCTTCGAGAAATCGGAGAATGGACTTTAAAGAATGAGTTGACGAAAGATGTAACCAAGACCATGAGTCTATTGGACATGGGCTTGTCTTATCAGAAGAAAGCGGTAAAGGTTTCCCTTGACATCAGAAACATTCTGAACCAGCATCATTATGGATACACTATCTACAGTTCCGTCAATACCTTCACGTATAACTATCAATTAAGAGGAAGAGAGTGTGTCTGCTCTATTAAATTAACGATGTAAAGCAGCCCGACCCTAGAGCAATTATTCTCCTAAATAAAAACTCCCTCATTCAGAGCAACCAAAGTTGCCTCGAATGAGGGAAGAAAAAAAATTGATTGTCTCACGACAACCAATCTTTCTATTAACCTTAATAATCTAATACCATGAAAAACACGTTGCAAAATTACTACTTTTCTTTAGATCTCCAAATATTTATACCGAAAAATCGTATGTATTTAACTTCTATTAAAAGTTCTCCCATTCCAATTAAATTTTGTTTGCGCTTTTATGACATTTATAAGTTTCTTGTCTTCCGCAGAAAGAAGTGGCAAGGCAAGACGAAAGACAATGGCATTCTCATGTTGCATCAACAATGCACTCATCATCCTGGGCTCTACCATCGCCTTGAGTTCTTCAAAACGTGACATACTCATTGTATCAGGTCTTTGCAACAGACTCTCACAAACTCCTTGCAAGTCTTCTCCGTCATAACAACGAGCCAAATCGAGTTGCCGCCACTGTTGGTCAAAGAACATCACCTCACTCTCCTTCTCTGGTGCTGCCAATGTTCTGACCATACAAATGATAGAGTCGCCATCAGTCTGTGGCAACACTTTCATTTGCAAGGTACAAACCCTATTGAGCCTCACCTGCATGAAATCATTAGTCAGCGTATCCAAGACGCTTGTATCGCCCAACAAGGTTGTGACCTCTGCCTTTACTTTCATATCCTGCAATTCAACAAACTCCACTCGCATATTCTGCGAAAGGACAGGAACTAAGGAATCGGGCATTGACACCCAGAGTTCTCTCAGCGACTTGGCTTGCGCCGCAAATGCCACAACAAAGACTAAGAGTACAAAAAATATCTTCTTTCCGTTCATATCTGTTATTTACTTTATTTACCACAAAAGTACGGAAAAAAAACATAATCCACAAGTTTTCTCCTGTTTTTCTGTATTTTTCACATGCCAAACACTGCTAATTCAACCTTTAGTCCGCTTTATTCACAGGAGCGTTAAGTTTTCATAAGTTGTATCGAACTGAATATATGCGCACACACGTAAGATTTTTTTCGATAAAAACGTATCAATGTATCATTATTGACGCTAAAATATTTCTTATATATTTGATTTTATGAATATTATAAACAATGATACTTCTCTGTAAATCTCCTAAAAAGTATCAGCGAAGTATCATAAAAGACTCATTTTTCTGTAAAAATCTATGCTTTTCTAACTAAGATTTGGGTCAAGCTGCATCAGCTACTGCTTCACCCCCGTCTGATGAAAGACGAATGCATCCACTACCTCGCCGGTCTCAACAACGACGAGCCATCTATGACCAAGGCTTGGTCCCTCAGTGAACAAGCCTTGGTCCTTCAGTGAACAAGCAGTGGGGCATCGGTGAACAAGCAGTGGGCAACATGTGCCCAAAAAGCGTTCGCGAATTTGGGCAAAGCTTATCTTATTTTCTAAATCTTATTTCTAAATCTTATTTCCTTCCTTAGGGAATACGACCGTAGGTCTGTAAGTCTTGGCCTCCTCGAAGTCCATCAAAGCATAAGCTATAATGATGACGGTATCGCCCACCTGTACCTTGCGTGCCGCAGCACCATTGAGGCAGATGCAACCGCTACCACGCTCACCTTTAATAATATATGTCTCCAAGCGTTCACCATTATTGTTGTCTACTATCTGGACTTTCTCGCCTGCAATTAAACCTGCGGCATCCATCAAGTCCTCGTCTATCGTAATGCTACCCATATAGTTGAGATTAGCCTCCGTAACCGTCACACAATGGAGCTTACTTTTCAAAACTTCTATCTGCATTGTTTGTTTCTTGTTAAAACAACATCTTATTTCTAATACCAGAACAGAACATTATCCCTTATACTTGATATGGTCGATGAGACGGATAGGAGTCTTGCCACAATATACAGTGATGCAACCTACCACGTAGGTGCTGTCGTCCCAAGAGGCCACATCCTGCAAGGTATCACCATCCACAATCTCGAAATACTCTACCTCCAAGCCGTCGACAGCATTGATGTCGGCTACCACCTTGTCGTGGGTTTCCTTCACGCTGTGAGTCTTGGCATACTCCAAGCTCGCCTTCAGGGCCTTGTATATGTTGGGAGCTATGGCACGCTCGTCGGGAGCCAATAGGGTATTGCGGCTGCTCTTGGCCAATCCGTCCTCATCGCGAATGATAGGACACTCCACAATCTTGACATCGCTGCCAATATACTTCACAAGTTGCTTGACGACAGCTATCTGCTGCCAATCTTTCTCGCCAAAATAAGCTCGGGTAGGACGAACAATGTAGAACAAACGGCTCACCACCTGGCACACGCCGTTGAAATGACCTGGGCGCTTGGCGCCCTCCATCACTGTAGAGACAGGAGGAAACTCGAAGTGACGCTCATCCGGCACAGGATACATCTCCTTAACCGATGGTGCGAAGACATAATCTGCGCCACAAGCCTCCACGAGTTTGCAATCGGCTTCGAGTGTACGAGGATAACGTTCCAAGTCACCCTGATCGTTAAACTGAGTAGGATTCAGAAAAACCGAAACCACTGTCACGCCGTTCTCTTTCACACTTCGCTTTACGAGAGAGGCGTGGCCCTCGTGAAGCGCTCCCATAGTTGGTACAAGACCGATTTCCTTACCCTCCTTGCGAACTGCGAACAGCTCATTCTGGAGGTCAACAATCTTATCAAATACTTTCATTGCTTAATTTGTTTTCGGGGTGCAAAATAACAACTTTTTTCTTAAATAAAAAAGAAATATCATAAAAATATACCTATAAAGCAGTCGTTTTTCTTGTTTTCGTGAAAAAGTTGGCTTAATCTGAAGATTTTTTTGTACCTTTGCACCAATTCGTAAGAATAAAATTACAACTATGGCAAAGAAAGTATTATTCATCAATCAGGAGATTGCCCCATACGTGGCAGAAAGCCACATGTCAGTAATGGGACGTGAGTTACCTCAGAAGATGCAGGAAGCAGGCTTCGAGATTCGCACATTCATGCCCAAATGGGGCACCATCAACGAGCGCCGCGGTCAGCTACACGAAGTCATTCGCCTGTCTGGAATGAATCTTATCATCGACGATACCGATCACCCTTTGATTATAAAGGTGGCTTCTATCCCTGTCACACGACAACAAATATACTTCATCGACAACGACGACTATTTCAACAATCGCCAAATGGGCATCGACGAAACAGGCAAAGAATATACCGACAATGGAGAGCGCGCCATCTTCTTTGCAAGAGGTGTGCTCGAGACTGTCAAGAAGCTACGGTGGCAGCCCGATGTCATCATCTGTCAGGGTTGGATGAGCGCTGTGGCTCCACTATATATCAAGACCGCCTTTGCCGAAGAGCCATCCTTCGCCAACGCAAAGGTCATCTCGGCCCTCTACACCAACGAGTTAAAAGGCAAGCTGGGCGACAACTTCGCAAACTGCGTTGATTTCCGTGAAGCCAAGTCGGAGTTGCTCAAAGGCTACAAAACTCCTTTCGACTTCACAGAATTGGGCAAGTTGGCCATCGACTACAGCGATGGAGTCATAGAAGGTGATGCCAATGCCGCTGAAATATTGTGCGAATATGCCGCCGATAAGAAAAAGCCTTTGATGAAATTTCCTGGAGATGACTATACTGAGGCCTACAAGAACTTCATCAACGAAGTTTGTCCCGACGAATAAACAAACCAAAGATATCAAATTAGTTCAAGGATAATGAAACTATTTAAGATAACCACACTGGTCATCGCAGCCTTCATTATGGCATCATGCGATGACACGACAGACTCTATAGGTCAGACTGTTACAAACAGAGTAGACGGACTCAACATATCTGATGCGCGCTACAATGTGATAACAGAATCGACAGCCACAGGACCTGTGCTCAGCAACAACAGCAATGGCATCATAGGTATGGTAAAAGATCCTGAAACAGGCAACTATGTCACGGGCAACTACATGGCACAGTTTTCTACCCTTTCCTCTTTCGAGCTCGACACATTAGACTATATACGCTATGCCCACGGTGGTGAATACAAAGACGGAGTATACACGGGCGGAAAGGTAACTGCCGACTCATGCTACTTGCTCGTTAACTACGAGAGTTCTTACGGTGACACCCTCGCTCCCATGAAGGTGACTGCATACGAGATGAGCAAGCCTATGGAGGAAGGACAAAACTACTACTCAGACTTTGATCCCATTGCGAATGGATACGTAAACACAGCAAACTGCTACAAAGCATCAACCACCTACTCGCTGAAAAACAAATACTTCAAGATTTACCTCAACAAGCCCTACACAGCCAAGGACGGCACTAAGCACGACAACTATGGAGCCTACTTGATGAACATGCGCAAAGAACATCCTGAGTATTTCAAGAATAACTACCAGTTTGTTCACAACGTGTGCCCAGGCTTCTACATCAAGCACGAGGCGGGCATCGGAAACATGGCAAAGGTAAACATCATGCAGTTGATATTCTGCTGGGAACGCTGGAAGAACATCAAGTCGTATGACGGTCTGCGCGACAGTACAGAGAAGAGGAACTACTCTTACCCCTTCTTCAGTACACAGGAAGTACTGCAAACCAACTACATAGAGAACGACCAAAGTAGCATCAACGACATGTTGACGCATACCGACTGCACCTATATCAAGTCGCCAGCAGGCATTTATACCACAGCGACATTGCCCGTTGAAGACATCATGCGAGGACACGAGAACGACACGTTGGCATTAGCCTCCGTCACTTTCCCAAGAATGAACAACAAGGAGAGCGACGACGAATATACTTTTGCCACACCTGCCAACATTCTGATGATACCAGTAGACAGCCTGACAAGCTTCTTCGAGCACGACGACATCACCAACTACCGTACATCCTATACAGCAGCCTACAACTCGAGCAGCAGCTCAACACCAAAGAATGCCTACACTTTTAGTAACATCGGCAATCTGATAACAGAGATGTACAAGGTACCCGTGGCTCAGCGAACAGCCAACTGGAACAAGGTGGCACTTCTGCCCGTAAGCATCAGCTACGTGACACGAGACTCCTACCAGTATGTAAGCAAGATAACCCATGACATGGGGCTTTCCACCACTCGTCTGTTCAAGGGTGACAATTCCACCGACAGCGAGGGAAAACCCACGAGCCCCATACAGGTAAAGGTTATCTACAGCAAATTCAAAGAATAGGCACTATATTTATAAAAAGGTATATACCATATAATATATATAAGCACAGCATTCCATTTTTAAGTGGACGTTCGGAAGTAGTATTTAAAATATATAGTAAGCATGGCTGACAATTTCCTGGAACGTCATCGCGAACAGTACGAAGCACGAAAGGCAGCATGGCTCAGAAAGAAGAAACACTTTCCTAAACTGAAAGCCAAGGCTGCCTTTCAGCGTCCTGAGGACGAAGCACTGTAAAGCAAATGACAAGCAAAAAAAAGATAGTGGAGAAAGCAAGCGCCATGGCACAATATGGCGAAAAGCACCACTATCTTGACATGTATCAAAAAATCGCACGTTTTCATATCTTTGTCATGTATTTGTGACGGATATTCCATAAAATGGCATTACCTTTGCACTCGAAAAGATAAGATTGTTTTAAAGGATAATGTTAAACAGAGGTTCAAAGGGAATCTCCTAAAAAGAAAGGAAAAGACTATGATTACAGCAATGGTATTATTGGTTGTAGGTGCTATGGTAGCACAGGCAATCCATGTAAACAACAAGATTGAAATGGGCAAGTAAAATAAAATTTCACACGATTAAGCCCATAGTATTAACAAAAAAAGAAAGGATAACAATTATGAAAACAAAGATTATGAAAATGATGAAGCGCATTGTCGCAAACTACATGTCGGCCATGAACAACTATGGCGAGGCATTGCTCAGAGGCAAAGGTTTGAATTGCGCATAAACAAAAAGCAAATAAGCAATAAAGAGAGAGGCGTGCAAGTAGAAAAATACTTGTGCGCCTTTTTTGGCAAATAATCAGCCAAACATTTGCTTCTTTCCTGCAGAATGATTAACTTTGCAGACAATATGAGAATAGATATTATCACCGTTTTACCAGAAATGCTGGAAGGCTTCTTCAATGAGTCCATCCTTGCAAGGGCGCAGAAGAAAGGTCTCGCCGAGATTCATCTACATAATTTGCGTGATTACACATCGGATAAATGGAGGCGTGTCGACGACTACCCATACGGAGGAAGTGCTGGTATGGTAATGCAGTGTGAGCCTATCGACCGTTGCATCTCTTCCCTCAAGGCAGAACGCGACTACGATGATGTCATCTATGTGTCGCCAGATGGAGAGACCTTCAACCAGAAGATAGCCAACGAGATGTCGATGCAAGGTAATCTCATCATCCTCTGCGGCCACTACAAAGGTATCGACCAGCGAGTGCGCGACCATCTCATCACAAGAGAAATTTCCGTGGGCGACTATGTGCTGACAGGAGGCGAATTGGCAGCAGCCATTATCTCTGATGCTGTCATCCGACTCATACCTGGTGTAATCAGCGATGAACAGAGTGCATTGTCCGACTGCTTCCAGGACGACATCCTCGCCGCACCTATCTATACACGACCTGCCGACTACAAGGGATGGAAAGTACCCGAGATACTGCTCAGCGGCAACGAGGCAAAGGTAAGACAGTGGGAGTTCGACCAGGCGATGGAGCGGACAAGAAGACTGCGCCCCGACCTGTTGGGAGAAGAATAGAAACAATCAACATAAATCATTAACTTTTAAGACTCATTATTATGGCTAATTATGCAGAAAAGCCCCAGATGGGATTTATAGAGGCATGCAAGACCGCATGCCAGAAAATGGTAACTTTCAAAGGAAGAGCACGTCGCTCTGAGTTCTGGTGGGCCATATTAGGTATGACTATCGTCAGCCTTCTCATTACTCCTGTTGAATATCTGGGAATGACTGGCTGTATCGTCTACTACCTACTTAGCCTTGCCATTGCCATCATGTCATTTTCATTGACATTCCGTCGGCTACATGATACAGGCCGAAGTGGTTGGTTTGCTGGCTTGCCTTCCATCATCTGTCTTGTCGGCATTACCCTCATTATTATAGGCTGTCTCAACACGGGAATTAGTTTTTCGGAACTGACGGAAACATCCGACACACTGACAGAAGAAATCATTGACAACATGACGAATAAAAGCTCCATGAACGCCATAATAGGAACGTTCATGATTCTTGCAAGCGGTGTGTTCAACATCGTTGTTTTCATTTTCTGTTGCATGGATTCAAAACCAGGAACCAACAAGTATGGAGAAAGCCCCAAGTATATAGAAGAGGCATAAAGAAAACTAACGAAAGCACCATAAAGAAGACAAGCATATTAAAGATGCTCCTTACAGAAGGCTTCACCCAGCGTGAAGCCTTCTTCGTAAAGGCGTTCCAACTTATCGGTATCCTTCTCTATCCGTCCCACCTCCAATGGGCGCAACGGACGTATACAGGTTATCTTGCCAGCAGCCTCCAAGTCATCCACCAATTGTATCTGCTCATTATAAGATTTATGGCGATGGCTCAACGCCACACGAAGGCGCGGATAGTTCTTATATAAATAAGGTATCTTCCTGTCCTTCCCGTTATCACGCCATCCTTTGTTGCGCGTCAGCACCACTACATTGTGCTCATACCCCTTCTCTATGGCACGAAGCACAGGAATGCTGTCGGCTATACCACCGTCCAACATCGGGATGCCATCCACCCAGACTATCTTGCTCACATAAGGAAGGCTACTGGAGGCACGTACAATGTCGAGCGCACGCTGCCGGTCATGGCACTCCGACAAATACATGGCTTTTCCCGTCAGACAGTTGGTAGTAACCATCTCAAAACGGTCAGCATACTTAAAATAAGTATCAAAGTCGAATGGCAACAACTGATTTGGAAACTTGTCGTAGAGCAACTTGCTGTCGAAGATACAGCCTTGAGTCACCAGATGCCGCAAACCTATATACTGATAACGAGCCAAATAGTCTATATTAGAAATACGTGCGCGCCGAGGCTGACGGCTCATATACGACATACCATTACAAGCGCCAGCAGACACCGCCACCGTGTAGGGAAAATACAAATCATACTTCATGAAGGCATCCAATACACCACTGGTGAACACACCACGCATACCACCACCTTCCAATACCAAACCCGCACTAAGTCTTAAGTCCATAGCCTACTATCTGTTTCTGTTTTCATTCGTTTTGCGTCAGAATGCAGTCCGAATCTATTAATAATTTATAAATTCACACTAAATACATACTTTTGATTGCAAAGATACGCATTTTTAAGGAAATAATTGCTAACTTTGCAGCAAATTAAAGTAAATTTCTAAAATTATGTTTAGCAAGGATACTTACATCAAGCGACGCGAAGAGCTCAAGAAGCTTGTAAAAAGTGGCGTCATTATTATTTTCGGAAATAACAACTCACCTTGTAATTTTCCAAATAACGGTTATTACCCTTTCCGTCAAGATTCAACATTCCTTTATTATTTTGGACAGCAACGCGACGGATTAGTTGGGGTCATCGATATAGACAACAACAAAGAGACCCTAATTGGTGATGACATCGATTTGGTAGATATCGTATGGTATGGTAGCGTAAACAGCGTACAAGACTTGGCAGAGCAAGTGGGCGTTCATCACTCTGCACCAATGAAATCGTTGAAAGCTATCTGCAATGAAGCCATGGCGAAGAAGCGTAAGATCCATTTCTTACCCCCATACCGTTTTGATATTAAGCTCCAAATATTCGATTTGTTAGGCATTCATCCCAATCAGCAAAAGGAAGAAGCTTCCATGGATCTCATCAAGGCAGTTGTAAAAATGCGTTCTACCAAGACAGCAGAAGAAATTGAAGAGTTAGAACGCGCAGCCATCATAGGATACAAAATGCATACTACTGCTATGAAACTAATTCGTCCAGGCATCACTGAAAAATACGTGGCCGGACAACTCACTGGCATAGCAGAATCATACGGAGCAATGGTTAGTTTCCCAACCATTTTCACTCAACATGGTGAAATCCAACATGGTTATCCATCCATGAACAAGCTTGAGGAAGGAAGACTGGCTCTTTGTGACGCAGGTGCTGAAACCATCAATAATTATTGCTCTGACAATACTCGCACAATGCCTGTGAATGGCAAATATAGTCAACGGCAATTGGAAATTTATTCCATCGTAGAAGCATGTCATGACTATGCACTAGAAGTAGCCAAACCTGGTATTAAATGGGCTGATGTTCATTTCGCCGTATGCCACCTGCTTTTCGATCGCATGAAGGAACTTGGCCTCGCAAAAGGTGACACAGAAGAAGCTGTTAAGGCTGGTGCACATGCTATGTTCCTACCTCACGGATTGGGACACATGATGGGCATGGATGTACACGATATGGAAAATCTCGATCAAATTAATGTAGGATTCGACGAGGAAGTTCGCCCTAACCTTGAACAATTTGGAACCAACTGCTTGCGAATGGGACGCCGCTTGCAAGAAGGCTTCGTTGTCACTGATGAGCCAGGCATATACTTTATTCCTGCGCTCATCGACGACTGGAAAGCAAAGGGGCATTGTGCAGAATTTCTTAACTTCGACAAGATCGAAACATATAAAGACTTTGGAGGCATCCGCATTGAGGACGACTTGCTGATCACAAAAGATGGTTGTCGCTTCCTTGGAAAAGACCGAATACCTTACCACCCCAAGGATGTTGAGGAATATATGGAAAAAAATCAGATGAAGCAACTATTATAACATATCATCAAAGAGAACAACGACATTAGTATAATCAAAGAGAAATTAAATGAAAAAAACATTAATCGCTGCAGCATTAATGGCATTGGTTGCCACAGGTGCCTATGCTAAGACTGCAAAAGATTCAGCAGCTATCGCAAAAAACAAGCCTGTATTTACAGTGGTAAAAGAAAATCCAATCACAACTGTCAAAGACCAAAACCGCAGCGGTACGTGCTGGGCATACTCAACCCTCAGTTTCTTCGAGAGCGAGATTCTGAAGAAAACAGGAAAAACATACGACCTTAGCGAGATGTACGTAGCCAACAAGACCTATATGGATCGTGCCACTATGGCAGTGAGAATGCACGGCGACGTAAGCTTCTCCCAGGGCGGCAGCGCATACGACGTACTCTACTGCTTACAGCACTATGGCATCGTACCAGAGACAGCCATGCCAGCTCCTGGTACATTGACAGGTGACTCACTCGCCAACTTTGGCGAGTTCTTCGAGGTAATGACACCTTACGTAGAGGCTGTGGCCAAGAGCAAAGCAAAAAAAATTTCCACAGCATGGAAGAGTGGTCTCCAGGGCATCATCGACTCATACATCGGCAAGGCTCCCGAGAAATTCACTTACCAGGGCAAGCAGTACACTCCACAGAGTTTCTGCCAAAGCCTCGGCTTGAACCTTGACGATTATGTAACCATCACCAGTTACACACACCACCCAATGTGGAGCAAGTTTGCCGTTGAGGTACAGGACAACTGGCGCTGGCCTTTGAGCTACAACGTTCCAATGGACGACCTCTGCAAGATTATCGACAACGCCGTGAACAATGGCTACACTGTGGCTTGGGGCGGTGACGTTACAGAGGACGGTTTCACTCGCAAGGGTCTCGGAATCGCTTACGACGTGAAGAAGGTTCGCTCCATGTCAGGAACCGATGCCGACCGTTGGTTCAAGCTCTCCAAGGACGAGAAGAAAGAGAAGTTCGACTCACTCGGTGTCAACGCTCCAGAGATAGTTCCTACACAGGCAATGCGCCAGGAAGCTTTCGACAACTGGGAGACAACCGACGACCACGGCATGCACATCTACGGAATTGCCAAGGATCAGAACGGCAAGGAGTACTATATGGTGAAGAACTCTTGGGGCGAGTATGGCGACTACAAGGGCACATGGTACATGACCAAGGCTTTCGTAACCTACAAGACCATGGACTTCATGGTAAACAAGAACGCCATTCCCAAGGACATCCGCAAAAAACTCGGCATATAAAAACAACCAACAAATATACCGTAAGGGGCTGCAAGAAAACTTTGCAGCCCCTTATTTTATTATTTTCATCTAAACATTTCTTATTGTCACAATATTTTCGTAACTTTACACCCAGAAAATAAAAAACAATAAAATGCATTTTAAATGGAATTATGAAGCACCGACACCAGAACAGCAAAAAACTGCCAAGGAATTAGGCGACAAGCTCAATATCAGTCCAATCCTTGGCCAGCTTCTTATCCAGCGAGGCATTACTACGGAATCAGCCGCCAAGAGATTCTTCAGGCCACAACTGGCCGATCTCATCAATCCTTTTTTGATGAAGGACATGGATGTGGCGGTAGATCGCTTGAATGATGCCATGGGGCGGAAGGAACGCGTTCTGGTCTATGGAGATTACGATGTCGATGGATGCACAGCCGTTGCCTTGGTGTACAAATTTCTGCAGCAATTTTATTCCAATATAGAATACTACATACCCAACCGATACGATGAGGGATATGGAGTAAGCAGAAAAGGAATAGACTACGCCCATGAAACTGGTGTCAAACTGATTATCATTCTTGACTGCGGCATCAAAGCGGTCAAAGAAATAGAGTATGCCAAGAGCCTTGGCATCGATTTCATCATCTGCGACCATCACGTTCCCGACGAGGTGATGCCACCAGCTGTGGCCATACTTAACCCCAAGCGAGCTGACGATCCATTTCCATTCAAGCACCTGTGCGGGTGTGGTGTTGGCTTCAAGTTTATGCAGGCTTTTGCCAAGGATAACGGAATTCCATTCTCGCGACTGATTCCCCTACTCGATTTCTGCGCCGTCAGCATTGCCGCCGACATTGTACCAGTAGTAGACGAAAACCGCATCTTGGCTTTTCACGGTCTGAAACTACTCAACTCCAACCCCAGTATCGGTTTGAAATCCATCATCGATATCTGTGGACTTAACGGGCGCGAAATATCTATGAGCGATATCGTCTTCAAGATTGGACCACGCATCAATGCCTCTGGAAGAATGGAAAACGGTAAGCTAAGTGTAGACCTATTGGTGGAGCGCGACTTTTCCACAGCTCTGCGCATGGCAAAACATATCAATGAATACAACGAACAGCGCAAGGACATCGACAAGCAGATGACCGAAGAAGCCAATGGCATCGTGGCAAGACTGGAAAGCCAGAAACACAATTCAAGCATCGTTCTCTACGACGAAGGATGGAAGAAAGGCGTGATAGGCATCGTGGCATCACGACTGACCGAAATCTATTTTCGCCCTACAGTGGTACTCACAAAAGAAGGCGACATGGCTACAGGTTCCGCCCGCAGCGTAACAGGATTTGATGTATATTCTGCCATCAAGAGTTGCCGCGACCTGCTGGTCAACTTTGGCGGACATACCTATGCTGCTGGCCTCACCTTGAAATGGGAACATGTCAAGGAGTTCAGAAATCGTTTCCAAAAATATGTAGAAGAACATATCGCTCCCGAACAGACCGAGGCGATACTGAATATTGACGCAAGACTTGACTTCAAGGATATCACCAAACACCTCTATAACGACTTGAAGCGCTTCGCACCCTTCGGTCCCTGCAACCAGAAGCCCGTATTCAGCACCCATCGAGTGTACGACTATGGCACAAGCAAGGTAGTGGGTCGTGAGCAGGAACACATCAAATTGGAACTTGTAGACTCCAAGTCGAGCAATGTCGTCAATGGAATTGCCTTTGGCCAGAGTGCGTCTGCCCGATATATCAAAAGCAAGCGTAGTTTCGACATTGCATATACCATCGAGGAAAATGTATTCAAGAAAAACCAAATACAACTTCAGATAGAAGACATCCGACCCAATGAAAACTGAGTAGACATAAGATTCCATACCACAGCAACCCATGGATAAATTTCAGGAAATATTACATACATATTGGGGATATTCCGACTTCCGCGGCATACAGCGCGATATTATCGAGAGCATTGCCGCAGGAAAGGACACCTTGGGTTTGATGCCTACGGGCGGCGGTAAGTCTATCACTTTCCAAGTGCCTGCACTTGCCAAAGAGGGAGTATGCATCGTCATCACTCCCTTGATAGCCTTGATGAAAGACCAGGTGCAGCACCTTAAGGAGCGTGGCATACAGGCTGCTGCCATCCATGCCGACATGTCAAGAAACGAAGTGATACAGGTACTCGAAAATTGTATCTTTGGTGGAATCAAAATTCTTTATGTATCACCCGAACGACTCTCCTCCGACATTTTTCTAAGCAAGTTGCGCCATATACCAGTAAGTTTCATCACTGTCGATGAAGCCCATTGCATCAGTCAGTGGGGTTATGACTTTCGTCCTTCCTATCTGAATATTGCCAGCATAAGGGACATAAAGCCCAACACTCCCATCCTTGCCCTCACAGCCACGGCTACACCAAATGTTGTCCACGACATACAGGAAAAATTGCATTTCGAAAAGGAAAATGTGTTCAAAATGAGTTTTGAACGCAAGAATTTGGCATACATCGTGCGAACTGTAGGAGACAAAGACAACGAGATGGTACACATCTTGAAATGTATGAAAGGCTCTGCCATCGTCTATGCCAGGAGTAGGAAACGCACCAAAGAGATTGCCGCCCTGCTCAACCAGAATGGGATTAAGAGTACTTTCTATCATGCAGGTCTCCTACCTACAGTAAAAGACGAACGCCAAAAAGCCTGGCAACAGAACGAGGTGCGAGTCATTGTGGCTACCAATGCTTTTGGCATGGGTATCGACAAGCCAGATGTAAGACTGGTTATTCATATAAACTGTCCAGACTCATTAGAAGCTTATTTTCAAGAAGCTGGACGGGCAGGACGAGACGGAAACAAGGCGTATGCGGTATTGCTCTACGACCCCAGCGATGAGCGAAAGCTTAGGAAACGCATCGATGATACTTTTCCCCCAAAAGACTTTATCAGAGATGTATACGAGCATTTAGCTTATTTTTTCCAGATAGGTGTGGACAGCGGAAAAGGCAAGACATTCGAATTCAACATAGAAAAGTTCTGCTATATCTACAAGTTCTTTCCTGTAAGAGTGGACTCAGCACTCAGAATACTGGAACGAAGCGGCTACATACACTACGAGGACAATCCTGACGGAAAAGCACGACTCATGTTCTGCCTGAACAGAAATGAGCTATACATGCTCGACAACCTCTCTCCCAAAGAAGAAGCCATTGTTACGGCTCTGTTGCGCACCTACGGTGGACTGTTTACCGACTTCGTTTACATCGACGAGAGCCTGATAGCCCACCAAAGCCAAACAAGTACAGAACAGGTATATGTAGTGCTAAAGAACTTCGCAGCACGGCATATCGTCAAGTTCGTGCCCAGACGCAAGACTCCTTACATTACTTATACCAGAGACAGGATAGATGGCGAGAAAGTAATTATTCCACAAAATGTTTGGGAACAGCGACGCGAGCAATATGTTCAGCGAATAGAAGGAATCCTGCACTATGCACAGGAAGATTACATATGCCGTTCCAGACAATTGTTAGCATACTTCGGTGAAGCAAGCCGTGAAGACTGCCATCAATGCGATGTCTGCCTGGAGCAATATACCAACAACACTACAAGAAAGCAACAATTCGAGAAAGCCCAGCAAGCCATCCGTCAACTGCTTGAAGACCACAAACCACACTTCATCACTGAATTGCGCAACATCTTGCTTCCTACAGAGTATGTAGACGAAGCCTTGGAATACTTAGTGGGCGAGAATCTAATTCATATCGATGGTTCATATATTAGTCTATACTAAAAAACGCAGCACCAACCTCTCTTTCGCCCACAGACTCAAACAAAAGAGTTTTCCGTGATAATTCGCAGACGCTTGCCCCCTCATGCAACCAAAAAGACAAAAGGGAACGACCCTCACGGACCATTCCCTTTCCAACATTATGTACGAGAAAAAAATTAGTTGTTCTCAGGACGAAGTTTACGAACTGTAACACCAGCCTGCCACATTTCCTTGTTGCGCATAGCCTCCAGTTCTGCGTTCAACTTCTCGCGGTAGTCTGGCTGAGAGTTCTTGTCGATGGCAATCTGAGCCTCATTACCAGTCTTAACAGAGTAATACAACCACTCCATAACAGGTTTGATGGCCTCACGGAAACGAGGAGCCCAATCAAGAGCACCACGCTGAGCTGTTGTAGAGCAGTTAGCGTACATCCAATCCATACCCTTCTCGCCGAAGAGAGGAGCAAGGCTCTGGGTCAACTCCTCAATGGTCTCGTTGAAAGCCTCTGATGGAGAGTGGCCGTTCTCACGAAGCACATCATACTGCGCCTCAAACAAGCCCTCAATAGCACCCATCAATGAACCACGCTCACCAGTGAGGTCGGATGTAGCCTCACGCTGGAATGTCGTCTTGAACAAATAACCTGCACCGATACCGATACCGAAGGCAATGGTCTTTTCCTCTGCCTTGCCTGATGCATCCTGATATACAGCGTAAGAGCAGTTCAAGCCACGACCCTCGCAGAACATTGTGCGGAGAGAAGTACCAGAACCCTTAGGAGCTACCATGATTACATCAATATCCTTTGGTGGAACTACACCTGTACGGTCGTTCCAGTTGATAGCGAAACCATGTGAGTAATACAATGTCTTACCTGGAGTAAGATATTGTTTAATCTTTGGCCAAACTGCGATTTGACCGGCATCTGAAAGCAACATACAGATGATAGTACCTTTCTGAACAGCTTCCTCGATAGAGAACAAAGTCTTACCTGGAACCCAACCATCCTTCAAACACTTCTCGTAGGTCTTGCCCTGACGCTGACCAACGATTACGTTGAAGCCATTATCGCGAAGGTTGCAAGCCTGACCAGGACCCTGGATACCGTAACCAATCACTGCGATAGTTTCGTTCTTCAATACTTCACGTGCTTTCTCCAATGAAAATTCATGACTGGTGACAACTGTCTCAACTACGCCACCGAAATTCATTTCTGCCATAATTAAAATTAATTTTGTGCGGCTTGCCGTTGTGGAGCCGCGGGTTTTACTTATCCATACGGATGCGAGCCCTACTTATTCAAAGAAAGTCTTTTGATCCGTCCACTCACTATTCAAGAAAGCGGCTATGGGTTTATTTCTTTTATCAATCTGTCTGCAAAGGTAATAAATCATTACGAAACCACCAAATTTTTCTTTCACTTTTTTATAAATTTAGCCTTACTTCTTACAACTTCAACTTCTTCCAAACTATCTTTGCACGTTTTTGTTATCTTTATGCAATATTCATGCTCGCCACCTTTCTCCATATAAAAGTTGAGTTTATCTCCTTGATGGCTCTCTGCCACGTATGCTATTTCAAATCTCCGCAGGAAATGGGTTCTATAATAATCCAATCCGAACAAATCAAGTATATGCTCGATATACTTTACGGAATTGATATGCCCATTTACGTCCACATCATTGTAATAGGTATCAATTGTCCTGACAAGCTTGGCATCCGCCGACACCTTTACCCTTGAGCTGGCAGCAATAGGACACTCCTTTTCAGTTTCGATATACTGAGATATCAAACCATCGTTGATCGAGAAGATGTCTACAGGTTGCCGTGTCTCTGTGTCTATCATAGCCCAAACACTTTTTCCATAGCCATAGATTTTCTCCTCTTCGCCATCAGCAGGTTCCGCACCGCAGATTTTAAAGTCACGAGCCGTGAAATACTTCATGGCGTTCTCCACCCAAGTCTCGACAAAGAACTTGTCATACGACTTGGGCATCTCGGTCATCTCTATCGCCAACCGGCTCAACACCCAAGTACGGCGTCGTGGCATCAGATAGTTCATTCCATATCCACGGGCATTGCTGTGGAAATCTGCCGCATTCAGCAAATGGTTACCCAAATGCCCCATAAACAAGTGACTCGAGAAGTCACAATGAAAAGGTTCCGAAAGGAACTCATATCTTCCTACTTTACTTAATAGTTCCATATCTTATGCGATAAAAAGTCATCTACTTATTTAAACATCATTCTACCTTCCATCCATCAATGGTGCCTGTCTTCGATGAGAAATTACAACCTATCTTGTGGATGCGTCTTTTGTCCAATGCATACTCACGTGCGTATCCTTTATCAGCTATCTGTCGGAGTGCCATTTCGGCAGAGCCATCCAACTTGAATTCAAAAATATAGACATCATGGGTAGTCTCTACGATGCAATCTACCCTACTCTCGCTCCGTTCTTTCTCAACAAATACAGTATAAGAACTGATCATGCGCATGACGAGGTAGAAAGTATATTGGAAATAACGTTCCTTCTCATGTTCGTCCTCATGGCGACGCTGGCTATAAGGGATGCTTGCCAAGAAAGAAGCGAAGAGTTTATGAAGTTGCTCCAAATCACCATTTTCCATCGCATCGATTACTTGAAGAACCCAAGCATCTGGGTCTTCCTTCGGCTTGAGATAATTGGCAGCCACCAACGTGACAAATCCATTTCGCACCTCATCATTCGGGAAATCCAATAGATAAGAGTTGGTAAAACGATTAAACTTCTTGATTGTCAAGTAACCACTCTGATAAAGCATCGGCAAAGGAGCTTCCACATCAGCTTTATAATCCACAAATTTACTCGTAGGATAATACTTGCCTGTCATTTCATTCAAGTTTTCCTTGAAATGCGCCAACAATCGAACCAAATAAGTTGGCGAGCCTGTCTTAAACCAGTAATCGTCTATCCACATTTCCTTGAAGGCACACAACACGCTGAAAGGATTATACACGCCCCTCAACATACGACTGAAATGGTAGCCATCAAACTGACGTTTCAGCTTAGCCTTCATCTGATCCTCGGTAAATTCATAGGCCACGGCCATCTCCTTGATTTGTTCCTTGAATACCGTATGAAGTTCTTCTTCCGTAATACCCAAAAGCGTATCATAACGAGCCGACAGACTGATGTCGTCTGGTTGGTTGAAGCCACTAAACACACTCACCTGCGAGAATTTGGTGACACCCGTGAGCAATACAAACTGAAGATGCTCATCGGCAGCCTTGAATACCGAATAAAAACCTTTCAAAACCTCTCGATTCCTATCTTCGATTTTTCTCCTTTGCCCATTGACAGTAGTCTCAAAACCTGTATCCAGGACATCCAGCAAAGGCTTGTCGTATTCGTCAACCAAGACTACGGCTCGTTGACCTGTCTTCAGATGAGCTGCTTTCAGCACATAGCAAAATCTATCACCAAGTGTGTCATGAAAAGGATCTTTGCCATAAATGGCTTCCTGCGACTCAACAAATCCAGTCAAAGTTTTTTCCAATTCTGCACCTTCGGTAAAGTTTTTTCCATTGAAGTCAATATGAAACACAGGATATTGCTTCCATTCCTTCTCAAGTTCTTCCATGGCAAGCCCCTTGAACAACTCCTTTCTTCCTTGAAAGTAGCATTCAAGTGTTGACACGAGCAACGACTTTCCAAATCGCCTTGGGCGACTCAGAAAATAGATTTTACCACTATGAACCAAATCGTAGATCATCTGAGTTTTATCTATATACAGATAATCATCCTTGATGATTTGTTCAAAACTTTGTATGCCTATTGGATATTTCATCATTTTACGCCTTCAAAATGCAATTCCAAGAATCACATTTGTACCACCCCTCGTTATTTATGTGCAAAACTAATATCTTTTTTTGAGATATCAAAAGAAAAACATAAAAAGAAAAACATAAAAAGATAAAGGTGGCGCATCAAATGAGATGCGTCACCTTTATCTTTTTATAGGTCTTGCCGCCCAAGCCAAGGGCAGCAATCGTGTTGTCCTTGATAATCAACTCTCCCTTCTGCAAGCCCGCTATCGCCGCTTTTATCTCTTGGAAGTCCTTGCCCGAAACACCGAAGAGATCCTTGATGATGCCATCGGCTATCGTCTGCTGCTTCATAATGAGCGGATACTGGGCGTTGGCATAGAAGTCGAAGAACTTACTCTTGAAGCTATCCATGTTTTGCGTGGCGAGGATGATACTCAGTCCCTTGTTGCGCCCCACCGCTATCAAGTTACGAAGCGGCTGATTGTCGAAGTCGAGCATATAGTGAGCCTCATCTATGATGGTGAAGTGGCGAATCTGCACATAGTCCTCGTTCACCGCCTGCTTAGGCAACTGCTCGTAGATACTGTTGAGTTTCGAGATAATGAAATACACAATAGCCTTGGCTATCGGACCATCCTTCGGGAAAGCATTCATCTTGATGATGAAGCACTCCAAGTCGAGGCTCAGATAAGTCTTATAGTTTTTGATTCTGATTCTTCGTATTATCATAACCTATTCTTCACTTAATCAAAGCGATAGCCTCGCCGATGATTCGTTCCGTATCCTCGTCGTTCATTTCTATCTTATCGACCTTGGCTGCATGATATTTGCGAAGTATTTCCTCGCTCATCCAGTCGAAGTCTATCTCATGTGTCTCGCAGAGCGTCCGAATCAAGTCGAGGTCTTCTTTTCGGATGCCGTAGTGCAAGAACTTTCCGTCCAATCCTTTTGCCATAGTTCTACGATTACTTTTGGGGAGTTACACCTTATTATATATAGCACTGATTACTTAATATATAGCACTGATTACTTAATATATAGCAAACAATTACTTATATTCCTTCGGATAGAAACTATCCCACTCCACGATGTCGGTGGTGTTCTCTATCTTCAGCGGACAATACTTCCAGTTATTGTATCTCTCGATGATGATGCCACCCATCAGATGCTTGTCCTTGTTTTCCTCGCTTGCCATATAGTCGATGAGTGCATTGTGCTTCTCCACCGCATCGGGGTCGCTGCCCGCACTCTTGGTATCGAAGAGGAAGACCTGACCATTCTTCATCCTGATTACGAAATCTACATAGAAGAGCGACTTACATCCAGCCTTACTCTCATAACTGATGGCATAATGCTGACGACCAGCGTCACCGTTCTTATACCACCAGTCGATGTACTCCTTGTTCGCTTCCAAGAATGCCTCGAAATGCTCCTCAGGTTGGGAAGCATTCTTCAGTTCTACGAATGGCATAAGGGCATGGTCTCGCACCTCATCCTTGATACGATGACTCTCTTCCTTGTAGAGTCGCTCCACAGGCACTTCCCAGTCGTACGATTTATAATACTTCTCGCTCTGTTGCTGCTGTCGCTCCTCCAATATCTTCTGATAGCGATTCAAGGCTCTGTCTATCAAGTCGGCAAAAACATCCTTGTTGCCATGGTAGAGAATCACCTTCACGGCATCAGTCTCGAAGAGCTCAAATAAGTCTTCCATCAACTCCTTCAAGGCAAACGCCAAGGTCGTGATGCTCACTTTCTCAAATTTCGAGCCGATGCACTTGGCACAGAAAGCATTAAACGAATTGTTCAACTCCTGCATCGTGCGAACGTATCTTGCCTTCTTATCCACATGCGTCTCACCAGTCTCACCCGTGATGCTCACATCCTCTATCAAGTCGATGCCGATGCTCCGCACCTTGAAAGTAATCTTGTCCTCACAAGCCTTTCGGTTCTTGGCATAGATGCTCTCCGCAGCCTCATCGTTTTCTGTATCGTAGCCTTCACCATCCTCATCAAAGTTCCCCTCCAAGTCATCTATGGTAAACAAGGAGAGTTGGAGATTCTTCACCAAGAGGATTTCCTCGAATACCTTGGCGAGCACCTTCTTGAAGTCGGGCCCCAATCGCTTTCGGGCGATGGCTGGTCGCTCACAATACTCGGAGCGAAGCACCACATTGCAAAGATTCTCACGGCGAACTGCATGAATGTTCGACATATAGTCCATATCGTCTTGCACTATCTGGATGATGTCCTTGCTCAGGTTGGTATATACATAGCCCCAGTTCAGGCGGTCGTCCTCATAGAAATGCTGCTCTGGCATACGGAGGATGCGACCTACGGTCTGCGCCGTAAACGTAAAGCTCTCTATCTTTCGGAAGATGAGGAGCACGGCTGCACGAGGACAGTCCCAACCTAAGGCGATGGCTTGCTTGAAGAGCAACACCTCGGTCAGGTTGTCGGGTTTCTCGATGCCTTCGAGATTCACCTTCTCATTACTAAGCCATACGGCAAGTTTGCCATTGACGGTATTGATATTCTTGATCGTGTCGAGGTATTGAATCACTTCTTCCTTGATACTCTCATCGTCCTTGTCCATCTTGTCCTTGTCGTTTGGCAACTGGATGAGCAACAGCGGGTTGATATTGACGCCAATCTTACGATAAGCCTCAGCCAACTCCTCTCGCTTCTTCAAGGCAAGATGTACCAAGTGCTGGTTCAAGGAACCGTTTGGGTCTTTGAAGTCCAAGGCAGGGTTCAGTACCACTCCTTGCTTAATCATTCCTTCTCTTACTACCGCCTCTCTTGGAATCTTGACATCCAAGTCGCCCTTGGTCTCTGGTGTGGCAGAGATACGTATCTCCACTTTCGGATTGATGGTCTTCAATACCTTCTCAGTCTTGTTGGCGAGTTTGCTGGCAAACATGTGTTCCTCGTCGATGAGGACTATGATAGGTATGTTCTGCTCTTCTTGGGTGCGGCGAGTGAGGTCGTAAAGCGAAGCACTCTGCTCGGTATCACGTATCATCACGGCATTGTCCTTGTTGATGCTCTCCCAGTTGACGAAGAGTATCTCGCCCGGATGGATATAGCCTTCGGCTGAATGGTCGAGGTCGTCATAGATTACGGGGTGCAGCTCCTGACCCTCAGTGAAGAAGGAGCGCATCTTGAAATAGCTCTGCTCATGGAGTTTATTCGGGGCTATCCAGATATAAGCCACTTCCTTGTAAGGCATATCCGTGCGGTCTCTCAACTCAGCATTGAGTCGGAGCAACATCTCGGAAGCCATCACCGTCTTGCCTGCTCCTGTTGGAGCCTTGAAAACGAGTGTGTGGCGCATGCCCGAATAAGTAAGCAAGTCGATGGTCTTATCTACCAGTTCCTTGACCGCTTTCTGTTGGTATAGTATCTGTTTCATGCTTCGCCTCCTTCCTCTGTATTTTGATTGTTATACTTCATTTCCTCTCTTGGCTCATGGATTTCGCTGGCAGCCATGGCATAGTTTTGCGTTTGAAACAAATCCAGTTCCTCCGTTGTTCGATTTTCTGACTCAGTATCTTCCTCTACATCGTCCAAGAGTTGTACCTGTTTGCGTTTCGGCAAAACTCTTCGATAAGCATTGAGCACAGCATCAGGCATGGCGCAAAGCGAAACATAATCAGATACTTCCTCGAATTCATCATCGTAAGCATAACCATTCGGAGAGAAGACATAGACCATTAGCTTGGCTTTTTTGCCAGCATCAACCTTTGAGTTCGCCTCATCATTTCGATTTCTCTCTTCCTTTGAGATTTCTTGCTTGATCAATTCCACAATCGCTTGGATAGCCTCATCAAGATAAATCACCAACATTCGCTTACAGCCATCATTGCTCTCAAAATATCGAGCTATCTTATTGTTGATGCGCTTTCCTGCAAAGGCCTTTTCGATGTAAGTATCGTTATGAATGCAAAGCATGTCAGTAGAAAGTTCCATCAAACGGCGCAAGTTCTTCGGCGACTTATCACGAGGCACAAACTTCGTCTTGTAATAACGAAGGTTGTTGCGAGTCAAGCCAGGGACCTCCTCTCCCTTTGGAGTCGTGTAACCTTGGATGACTCGGCGATTGCGCTCGTAAGTTACATTCTCACAGATGCCATTCTCGTTGTTGGTTACCAAGATACATTGGCGATGACCACCATCTTCGGCATTCAGCTGCATCGTGGCATGGAGGGTTGTGCCTGAACCTGCGAAAAAGTCGAGGATTTGTGTATTAGCCTTAGAAACCATCTTTAATACAAAAGTTAGCAAACTAAGTGGCTTTGGATAA
>ERZ808240.899-NODE-899-length-37946-cov-6.304004_pt1 | contig 37946 bp, 27 predicted proteins | sample MGYA00521084_ERZ808240 | MGnify/ENA primary metagenome ERZ808240 (study PRJEB31516, sample SAMN03275571) | gut metagenome | biome: mammalia-associated habitat; material: feces | host: Papio cynocephalus | place: Kenya | collected 2012-08-06 ... | reverse complement strand
TCATCAACAAGGTCACAAGCGATCTGAAGAGCTGCCTGAGCTGTTCTCTTACCATTTCTACACTGAAGCATGTAAAGCTTCTTGTTCTCAACTGTGAACTCCATATCCTGCATATCATGGTAGTGATTCTCAAGAGTCTCACATACCTTAAGGAATTCTGCATATGCTTCTGGGAATTCCTGCTCCATCTGAGCGATTGGCATTGGTGTACGAACACCGGCAACTACGTCCTCGCCCTGTGCGTTGATAAGGAACTCACCCATAAGCTTTTTCTCACCTGTTGCAGGGTCACGGGTAAATGCAACACCTGTACCAGACTCGTTGTTCAAGTTACCGAATACCATAGGCATTACGTTAACGGCTGTACCCCATGAATAAGGGATATCGTTATCTCTTCTGTATACGTTTGCACGAGGGTTATCCCATGAACGGAATACTGCCTCGATAGCAAGCTTCAACTGCTCTACAGGATCTGAAGGGAAGTCTGTACCAAGCTGATTCTTGTACTCAGCCTTGAACTGCTCTGCAAGAGTCTTAAGATCTGCTGCTGTAAGCTCAACGTCGAACTTAACACCCTTCTCTTCCTTCATCTTGTCGATCAGCTGCTCGAAGTACTTCTTACCAACTTCCATAACAACGTCTGAGAACATCTGGATGAAACGTCTGTAAGAATCATATACGAAACGCTCGAATGCTGGATCTGGGTTACCAGCGATCATAGCTGCAACTACCTCGTCGTTCAAACCAAGGTTCAGGATTGTATCCATCATACCAGGCATAGAAGCTCTGGCACCTGAACGTACAGAAACAAGCAATGGATTCTTGAGATCGCCAAACTTCTTGCCGTTGATCTCCTCCATCTTCTTAACACCTTCCATAGCCTGAGCCATGATCTCATCGTTAATCTTACGACCATCCTCATAGTACTGTGTACAAGCTTCTGTTGTAATTGTGAATCCCTGTGGTACCGGAAGACCAATTGTTGTCATCTCTGCAAGGTTGGCACCCTTACCACCAAGAAGATTACGCATGGTCATGTCGCCTTCGCTAAACATATAAACCCACTTGTTTGCCATTTGTCATATACCTCCTAAGTAATCAAATTTCTGCGATAGCAGACTATGGCACGTCCCCATCACACTGCAAAAAATTATAACATAATTTTCACAATTGATAAAGGCATTTTTATAAATAATTAGTAAAATTGCAATAAAAAATATGCGAAAAAAAAGACAATTGGTTTCACAGACGCTTTTTGTCCGGAAATCAACTGTCTTTTTATGTCTCTTTTTGTCTATTCTGCCACATCCGAAGCCGTATCATCCGTCGGCGTTCCTGTCGTTTTTTCCGAAGTCTGAACCTCTGCCTTTTTCGGTGCATCTCCCATCCGTTCAAATACCATGCTCTCTGTATCCATCGAAACAGTAAGCATGCCATCCTCTACAGTAAAGGCAAGCTCTTCATCCTCCGAATAAAGCATACCTTCCTTCCAGTTAAACTGCTCCGTCTCCTCCCCGAAGCCAAGGCTTGCCGTTCCATCCGGATACAGGGTCAGTGTCATGGAGTCAAGTCCATACGATACGATATCGTCATGGGAATAGCTGTCCTCTCCTGACTCCATCGAATACAGATGATATACGCCGGAAGCCGAATCCTTCTTCTCTGATTTTGCACAGGCTGCGAAGATGCACATACAGCCAACAAGTAAAAATGAAAGTACGATCATGCGAAGCGCCGTTCGTCGTGTTCTCATGCTGCCGTCCTCTCGTACAACTTAGTTTCTATATAGCCTATGCGTAAATCCTCTGTTTAGAACTTATTTTTCATAGCAGGAAAATCGCTTTTAGTATTCAAATTTCTTCTCGAAGTAAGCCTTCAGATCTTCAATCTTCACACGCTCCTGCTCCATCGTATCACGATCACGGACAGTTACAGCGCCATCTGTCTCAGACTCGAAATCATAAGTCACACAGAATGGAGTACCAATCTCATCCTGTCTTCTGTAACGCTTACCGATATTTCCTCTGTCGTCAAACTCACAGTTATATGTCTTTGCAAGCTCCATGTAGATCTTCTCTGCACCTTCGTTCAGCTTCTTAGAGAGTGGAAGCACACCGATCTTTACAGGTGCCAGCGCCGGATGAAAATGAAGTACCGTTCTCATGTCCGGCTTCTCCTCCGTTCCGATGTTCTCCTCGTCATAAGCGGCACAAAGGAATGCAAGTGTTACACGGTCTGCACCCAGTGATGGCTCGATAACATAAGGAATGTATTTTTCCTTCTTCTCATCGTCGAAGTACTCCATTGGCTCACCGGATGTATTCTGATGCTGTGTCAGATCGTAATCGGTACGGTCTGCAATACCCCACAGCTCGCCCCAGCCAAACGGGAACAGGAATTCGATATCCGTTGTACCCTTGCTGTAGAAGCAAAGCTCCTCAGGAGAATGGTCACGCGCACGCATCTCTTCATCCTTGATACCAAGATTCTTCAGCCAGTTAATACAGAACTCTCTCCAGTAACGGAACCATTCCATATCTGTACCAGGCTTGCAGAAGAACTCCAGCTCCATCTGCTCAAACTCTCTTGTACGGAATGTGAAGTTACCCGGTGTGATCTCGTTACGGAAGGACTTACCGATCTGACCGATACCAAACGGAATCTTCTTACGGGATGTACGCTGTACATTCTTGAAGTTTACGAAGATACCCTGAGCTGTCTCCGGTCTTAAGTAAACTGTATTCTTCGCATCCTCTGTTACACCCTGGAATGTCTTGAACATCAGGTTAAACTGACGGATACCGGTAAAGTTATGCTTGCCACAGCTTGGACAGCAGATATGCTTCTCTTCTACATACTGCTCCATCTGCTCGTTTGTCCAGCCATCAATAGAACCCTCGATCTCGATTCCGTTGTCAGCCATATAATCCTCAATCAATTTATCTGCACGAAAACGCTCGTGACACTCTTTACAGTCCATCAGAGGATCTGCAAATCCACCCAGGTGACCGGATGCCACCCATGTCTGTGGATTCATAAGAATGGCACAATCCACACCTACGTTATAAGGATTCTCCTGAATGAACTTCTTCCACCATGCTTTCTTCACATTGTTTTTGAGTTCAACTCCAAGGTTTCCGTAATCCCATGTATTGGCAAGTCCGCCATAGATTTCAGAGCCCGGATACACAAATCCTCTGTTCTTTGCAAGTGCTACGATTTTGTCTAATGTCTTTTCCATATTTTGTAAACCTTCCTTCCTCTCGCACCGGAGTGTGCGGATTCTTTTTATTTTTCGGTGTGAATTTCTTCACCATATGAAACATACAACATTTTACAGGCTAACGGTTCAGATTGCAACCATATTTTTGAAATTCACCATCCACAATGTTTAAGCTGTGAACTTTTACAGCGACGACAATATTTCCAGCGACTTGAATTCCCGGTCGACATAGGCTTCCCGAAAACGGTCTGCCACGAACTTTAATTCTGCCATCGCTTCTTCACTCAGTTGAAATGCATACAGCTTCGTGAGATCTGCCGACTGGATATATTGTAACGTGTAAATAAGCGTCTCTGACACCGTCCGTGTGAGCTTCAGTTTTTTTCCGCAGGTTTCGCACAGAAGCCCGCCCGCCTTCGCATTGAAATATTTCAGTTTCTTCTTGTTACAGCGTACACATGTATATGCATGGATGCCCTGTCCCTCGATATCCATCAGCCGCACCTCGAACACATAACGGATCAGCGCATTGTCCACGGTTCCCTGTTCAAGTGCCTTGAGTGTCACATAGAGCAGATTCAGCTCGTTCACACAGTAACTGCCCTCTCTTGTATAATAGGACATAAACTCACACACATACGATGCATAGCACATCTTCTCCATATCCAGAGGAAGTCCGGAAAAATATTCCCGGACCTCCGCTTTGACTAACGTATAAGAATCTCTTCCCGGAAATACGGTAAAGGTACCCATCACAAAGCTCTGGCTCGCCGCCCGGAGCTGGCTTACTGCCTTTCTGGCACCATTTGCAAACACTGTGATCCTGCCGCGCTCCTTGGTTAAGATTACCAGGCGCTTGTCGTATTCTTTCACAAGTGTTGCATATAAAATTATACCCGTTACCTGTATTTCCTCACGCATTATATGTTATCTCTCTATTTCTTTTCCCGGTAATGACTCATCCGGATACGCACTGCGACATAGATTACAAGCAAGATGATCGCAGCAACCAGAATCCAGATCTGTACCGGAACATCCGCGATATTGTAACACCGGACGTTGATCCACATCTGGTTGATCTCTTTGTTCGCCGTATCATCAAAATACTGCATGACTGCACTCCGATGCAGCACGTCCTGCGGCGGATATTGTGCAAACAGCTGCCTGCGCGTCTGCTCTTCCGGCACCGTCATAATGTAATCTTCATTGGAATCATCCCCACAGAAGAAGAAACCAACCGGATACTCAGTGGTATCCTCCTCATCATCCTCTGCCTCATAATTCCATTTCAGATAATCATAGACCGTATCGTCATCGCCACCGCTGATTACGGATGTGTAACCAATGTAGTACATGTTGCGCACCGCATTGTCCGGACGTGACACAAAGTTTACAAACGCCTCAGCCGCCTGCTGTTTTTCCGCATCCTGTCCGATTCCGCTCTGCAGCATAACCCAGCCGTCAAACCACAGGTTTGTGGACTCCTTCGGCACTGCAAAATCCAGATAGAAATCATCTTCCTCCGCCTGATCCATCGCATACACAGCATCGCCGGACCACTGATAGTTCGCAACGACCTTTCCGCTGATCATATCTGCTTTACCGCTGTCTGTCTCAAACGAATAGACGTTGCCCTGCATATCCTGCAAAACATCCTCGACATTCTGGATTGTATCCGAATCCACGTCATTCATGATCTGCATCAGACGTTCTTCATAATCCGGTGCATTTCGAAGTGATTCATCCATCAGTTCTTCTTTTCTGTAAGAACCAAGTGCCGCAAAGTAAGAATCACGGACATTGTCCTTGATCGTAACCTGACGCTTGAACTTGTCATTCAAGAACACATCCCAGGTGGATGCTTCCTCTTCCGTCATCTTCTCTGGGTTGTACAAAACACCTGTAACGCCCCACATGTAGCCAGCCGCATATTTGCTCCACGGCTCACCGCCGATCTCATTTTCATCAAAAGTATCCTTGATATAATCGGATACACCACGCACATAATAATTATTGGGATTCTCCGTATCGTAAAATCCATCCGAAAATGGTATGAGCTTCTTCTCTGCCATCAGCTTCATGATCATATAATCCGACGGGCAGACAAGATCATATACATCTCCGAGTGTCAGCTGGTTATACAGATCCTCATTGGTACCAAAGCAGGAGTACTCAACCTCCACGCGCTTGCCGTAGGTCTCGTAATACCACTGCGTGAAATCATCAACCATTGAATTCTCACCGAAGATCTCCACATCATTTTCAAGCTCTATTCGCTCTTCTTCATCCCATTCACCGAGGTCGATATATTCCTCCCAATTGCAGACACGCAGCTTGATCACATCATCCGTTCCCTGTGCGTGTGCAATCTTTGTTCCCGGCACCATCGCCAGCAATGTCATCATGGCTGCCATTGCAACGGCCATCACACGTCCTAACATCTTATTTCTCATTGCGGACACCTCCTTTTTCAGAAGTTGTCTTTCTACCTGCCACATTCATGACAACCACTGCCAGAATAACAACCAGGAAGATTACAGTGGAAAGCGCCCAGAGTGCGGTCTTAATCTCCGTCTGTGAACCCTTGGTTGCATTGACAACATACGTACTGATCGTATTGAAGGTTGCCGGTTTCGTGTAGCTTGCGATGAAATAATCATCGAGTGAAAGTGTGATTGCCAGCGCGAATCCGGATACAATACCCGGCATGATCTGCGGAATTACAACCTTGCGGAGCGCCATCGCCGGAGACGCACCAAGATCCATCGCCGCTTCATACAAGCTGTCATCCATCTGCTTTAATTTCGGAATGACAGACAGATAGACAAACGGTGCAGAAAGCACAACATGTCCGATCAGCAGCGGCACATAGCTTTCTTTGTTCATGCCAAATGTAACAATCAACAACACACAGATAGAAAAACCAGTTACAACATCTGCATTGACAACCGGAATCTGATTGGCTGTGTTAATAAAACTCTTGGCAAGCTTCTTTGAATAGAACGCGCCAATCGCACCGATCGTGCCAAGTATCGTCGCAAGCAGGGATGAAATAAGTGCCAGAAGAATCGTTCCGACGATCATATCCCGAAGCTCGCCCTTCGTAAACAATGTCACATAGTTCTGTACGGAAAATCCATAGATCGTTCCAATATTTCCGGAATCCGTGAAGCTGTATACTGCCAGAATCAGAATCGGTGCGTAGATTACTAACAGCATAAGTACCAAAAAAAGTTTTCCAATCGTCTTCTTCATCAGATCAGTGCACCTCCTCTTCCCCCGTTTTCGTCTGAGTATTTGTTCGTAAAGAGGGTAAAGATCAATATGATCAAAAGCAGAATCAGCGCAATCATCGATCCATTGTGCCAGTCATAGGATGCAAAATAGCTTCCGATCAGACTACCCATAATATATGTGCTGTTATAAAGCATATCCAGCACAACATAATTTGTCATGGATGGCAGAAATACCATCGTAACACCACTGATGATGCCCGGCACGGAAAGTGGCAGTGTCACCTTCAGGAATGTCTGTACCGGATTAGCGCCAAGGTCGCCTGCCGCCTCGATCAGGCTTGTGTCTAACTTCATCAATGTCGTGTACATCGGCAGGATCATGAATGGAAGAAAATCATAGGTCATACCGATGACAGAATTTAAGAACGGATGCAGAGCAAGATTGCCCTCCAATACCGTAAGTATCTCTTTTAAAGCAGTGATACGCAGTGTGAAATTGATCCACATCGGCATCACGAATGCAACTAAGATCACCATCTTATGCCGCATATTGCTTCGCGCTAAGATATACGCGATCGGATATGCAAGCAGCACGCAGACACAGGTCGTCACAACTGCCAGGGCGAAGCTGTACGCGAGTGTGCCTATCGTATTCGGACTTGTAAAAAATGCGGACAGATTCTGCGCAGTAAACTGACCTTGTCCGTTTGTAAACGCATAATATAAAAGAACAAACAATGGGACTACTACAAACAGCAATAGAAAAAGTGCATATGGTATACCCAGTCCGCTCTTTGCAAAACGTGAAGAACGCATACAATATCACTCCTTTTCTATTTTTTGATGGAAAACTGGATATGCTCCTCTGGAATGATCAGACTGACATAGTCATCCATATTCCACAGATACTCATCGTTGACGATGAAATCCTCATCCATATCCGTACGAACCACATAGCTGTAATGATCACCCTTGTAGATCAGGTTGATGATATGTCCGCAGACGATACCTTCCTCCTCATTATCGCTCATGGAAATATGCCTTGGCTTGATTGCAAGCACGACCTTCAGTTTCTCATAGTCAATGACATCACCATGTGCATCCAACAGTTCATGATCGTCATTGAACTTAGACCCTGGAATAATCTTCGTCAGATCACACTGGATCTTTCCGTCAAAGATCGTAAGCTCGTAATTCTTATCCACATCACTCTCGATCTTATTCAAAGTATGTTCCGGAATCATGATATGAATACCGTCCGGCTCCACATTCAGGCCTACCTGGCTACCAACTGCTGCAGTCTTCGTCGACTGGATCACAATCTCGTTCTTACCGGATTCCACTGTGATCTCATAATGGACACCCTTGAATACAACCGATGTAACCGTTCCAACGATTGCACCCTTCTCCGATGTTGTAATCCCAACATCCTCCGGACGCACAACGACCTCCACCAGCCGTCCATGCTCCACGTCATCCACACAGGCAAACTCTGCCCCGCAGAAACGTACCCTGAGCTTATCTGTCATGATGCCAGTAAAAATATTACTCTCGCCGATAAAGTCTGCAACGAATGCATTTTTCGGCTCATTGTATATATCCTCAGGAGTTCCAATCTGCTGCATACGACCTTCTGACATGACAACGATCTTATCCGACATCGTAAGTGCTTCCTCCTGGTCATGTGTTACATAGATAAAGGTAATACCAAGTCTTTCATGCATACTTTTCAGTTCGAGCTGCATCTCCTTACGCATCTTCAGATCGAGCGCACCGAGCGGCTCATCGAGAAGCAGGATTTCCGGCTCATTGACCAGCGCACGTGCAATCGCAATTCTCTGCTGCTGTCCACCGGACAGGGTTGCAACCTTTCGTGCCTCAAACCCCTCTAAATCTACCATTTCGAGAACTTTCTTTACCTTCCGCTTAATCTCGTCCTTTGGCAATTTCTTCAGTTTTAACCCAAAGGCAATATTGTCAAAAATGTTTAAATGTGGAAACAATGCATACCGTTGAAATACTGTGTTGATCGGACGTTTGTTTGGTGGTAGATTTCCAATCTCTTTACCATCTAGCAGTATTTCTCCTTCTGTAGGAATTTCAAACCCCGCAATCATGCGGAGTGTCGTGGTTTTACCACAGCCCGAAGGCCCTAAAAACGTTACGAATTCGCCCCTTTTTACCGTAAGGTTAAAATCCTCTACAGCGACAAACCCATCCTCAAATGTTTTTGTGATGTGCTTTAGCTCAATAATGTTTGTTGAACTAGTGTTGTTTTCCAATAAACTCTCATCCTCCTTGTGTTCCTGACATCCTTATCCATGGCATTGGCGGATGCAGGCCAGATTTTTCTTCCGTATTATCTACGAAACGCATAAAAATATGCCTGTTTTTCCTTACAAAAAACAAGCATATTTTATCAGATTCATATCCTATTTACAATCAATTTTTTAACGTCTGTGATATTTTCTTTCTTCCTCTTCGTACTTCGGCGAACAGGTCAGCTGGACACCGATTTTCTTTAAGAGCTGCTCGTCAACCGATGAAAGTAATACAGTTGAATGTGCCTGACAGTTCTTCAGCTTGGAAAGCTGCTCGATTGCAAGCTTTGCCTTCTCATCATGTGCCGCTGTTGTTGAAAGCGCAATCAGTATTTCATCAGTATGCAGTCTTGGGTTATGGCTGCCAAGGTACTGGATCTTGAGTCTCTGGATCGGCTCGATGGCTTCCTTGGAAACCAATTGTACCTGATGTGGGATTCCAGCAAGCGTTTTAAGTGCATTTAAAACTGCGGCTGCCGATGCGCCAAGCAGATCGCCGGTCTTCCCGGTTACAATCGTGCCATCTTCCAGCTCAATTGCCATAGCCGGATGTCCGGTCTCCTCTTCCCGCTCCAGTGCTTTCTTCGCCACCAGACGATCATCCATAGAGACACCTGCCTGCCGTAACAGAAGCTCTAATTTATTCTTGTCATCCTTAGACTGTCCATACCGTTTTCTGTCACACAGGCAGCGATAATATCGGCGGATAATCTCCTGTGCTGACGCATCGCGGCACACCTGATCATCAATGATACAATTTCCAGCCATATTGACACCCATATCTGTCGGAGACTTATATGGGCTGCTTCCGGCGATCAGTTCGAACATCGTCGCAACAACCGGGAAAATCTCGATATCTCGATTATAGTTGACCGTTGTCTCACCATATGCTTCAAGGTGGAACGGATCGATCATATTCACATCGTTTAAGTCTGCAGTTGCTGCCTCGTAGGCAAGGTTGACCGGATGCTTGAGGGGCAGATTCCAGATTGGGAATGTCTCGAACTTCGCATATCCGGCTTTCACGCCACGCTTATATTCATGATACAACTGTGACAGACAGGTTGCCATCTTTCCACTTCCCGGTCCCGGTGCTGTGATAACAACGAGTGGACGCTCTGTCTCAATATATTCATTCTTTCCATAACCTTCGTCACTCACGATATGGGCAATATCACTTGGATATCCTACAATCTTATAGTGATGGTAAGACTTGATGCCAAGCTCAGCAAGCTTCTTGCGGAAAAGCTCTGCGGATGCCTGTCCGGCGTACTTTGTGAGACACACACTGCCAACATAGAGTCCCACCGCCTGAAACTCGTCGATCAGACGCAGTACATCCATATCATAGGTGATTCCATAATCGCCACGCACTTTGTTGTTCTCGATATCCTCTGCACTGATGACGATTACAATCTCTGCCTGATCCTTTAACTGCAGCAGCATCTGCAGCTTGGAATCTGGCTGAAATCCCGGAAGCACACGTGACGCATGATAATCGTCAAACAACTTGCCGCCAAACTCCAGATATAATTTATTATCAAACTGTGCGATCCGGTCACGTATATGCTGTGACTGCATCTCTAAATATTTCTGATTGTCAAAACCGATCTTCATCTTAATTGTCCTCCCGATATCCGTAATTCCGAAGTAAGGTGTCGCTGTCTCTCCAGTCCTTCTTCACCTTTACCCATAGCTTCAAATTGACTTTCATGTCCAGTAGATTTTCCATGCTGATTCGCGCTTTTGTGCCGATTTTTTTCAGCATTGCGCCCTGCTTGCCAATGATAATTCCCTTGTGGGAATCCCGCTCGCAGATGATTGTTGCCTCGATATCCATGCAGCTTCCATCCGGGCGTTCCTTCATTCGGTCAATCACAACGGCGATACCATGCGGAATCTCCTTATCCAACTGGCGCAGTGCCTGTTCACGGATCATCTCTGCAACAATCTGCCGCTCTGGCTGATCCGTGATCGTATTCTCGTCATAATACTGTGGTCCAAACGGAAGCAGCCGCTTCAATGTCCTGATAAGCTCCGCCTGATTGTGTCCGCGCAATGCGGATACCGGAACAATTGCATCAAAATCATGCACTTCCTTGTATGTGTTGATTGCATCTGCAACTGCCTGTTTATCCACCGTATCGGTTTTGTTGATGACAAGCACTACCGGTGTCTTTACCTTGTTTAACACATCAATAATATGCCGCTCGCCCGCACCGATAAATGTCGTCGGCTCCACGATCCACATGACGATATCCACCTCACTCAGTGTGGAATACGCAACATTCATCATATACTCACCAAGCTTGTTTTTCGCTTTGTTGATACCCGGCGTGTCTAAAAATATAATCTGACCCTCGTTATCCGTATAGACTGTCTGAATCCGGTTTCTCGTTGTCTGTGCCTTGCTGCTCGTGATTGCGATCTTCTGTCCGATCAGATGGTTCATCAGCGTGGACTTTCCTACGTTCGGGCGTCCGATGATCGCAACAAACCCAGATTTGTATGTCGATAAGTTATCCATATGTCTCTCCCTGTGTTTTCTTCCTAAAATACACTCTTTACTTCTGCAAATGCATCTTTTGCATCTTCAATCCGCGCCTCGTCGCCGATCGCACAGATCACGCCGCCATCAACGGCTGCCTCCACGTGTCCGGCAAGTCCACGGATCACCTCTGGTGTCGTGCCGAGCACTTCGTCTCTTGTCTGCTGCAAATCTGTATCGTCAATTCCCATCAGGTAACAGATCAGGCTGAAATTGCCCTCTGCCGATGGAGCAAGCGGCGCATCCATCTTACTGATCGCACCAATGATATACTTCGTCATATCACGCTCATCCGCTTCAAAATTCTTCACATACTCCGGTGCCTTCTTGTAGATCTCATATGTCTCAAGCAGATTCGGATCACGGTAGGAAGTAAAGTACGCATTTCCACTCCGGTTGAAGCTGCACATACAGCCGTAGGCTCCACCCTTTACACGCACATTGATCCACAGATAATCATAGGAGAAGATACACTGCAGTACATTCAATGCTCCGGTGTATTCGTATCCGCGTTCACAGAAGTTACCGGCTATCGCTACATACTGTACCTGACTAGCTGTCTTGAATCCCTCGTTCTTCCTTACAACCGGGATTTCCTTTACATTTTCAAATGCAAGTCTCGTCGAGAGCTTGCAGGAAAGTCTGGTCAGACACTCTGTCAGTGTATCCTCCGGCTTCTTATCTGAAGTAAAGTTCACAAGCAGTGAATCTCTGCGCAGAAGCTGTCCAAGCACCTCCTGCAGATCTGCTGCCAATCCCTCATAACGTTCTTCAAAATGCTCATCCAAGTCTGACAGATACATGTAATAATCAACGCCCTCTGTCAGTTCCTTTACAACACCGATTGGCGAAATATAAGAGGTTGCCCGTCCTGCTGCCGTTGTATGTCCATTTGCAAGCAAATCGTCCTTCATTGCCGCACGCGTCTCTGCGATGATCTCCTTCAATCGCTTTCTATCTGCAAGCTTCGATGTAAATAAAATCTCCTCGACTAACTCCATCGCCTTATCAAGCTGTGCATCTAACATCTTCGCGCTTACTACAAAATGTGTGATATAGCCGCCATACTCTTTCTTGTTTGTAACCGTTGTACTAAAACCAATTCCACCGGTGTACAGGTTGATCTCATTCGATAATTCACTGTAACCGAAATGCTCCGTATCCACATACTTAAAGATTTCTGTCAAAAGCGCAATCGCCGGGAACTTGTCATAGTCGATGTCATCCATACAGAAATTCAGACTCACATATGTGATTCCATTTGTAAAGATATCATGGCTTAACACCTTAACATGCTCAATCTCCAAGATACGGTTATTTGTTTTTCTAGCCTGCTTCTCGATGTCATCGATTGCAAGCATTGGAATCTTCTTCAAATCTTCCTCTGCATCCCCGGAGCTCTGATACTCCTTCAGATGTGCCATATTCGTGCGGATTTCTTCAATATCTGCCTCAGAAAGTGTCTCCTTGTATGCGGCAAGGCGTGCTTTCTCCCGCCGGGTAATCTCGTTGTTCAGCCCCTTCTTCGGCATCAGCAGACAATAGGTTTTGTGCGTATTCTTCAGGATATACTTGTCGATCAGCGCTTCAAAATAGCCGGTTTCCACATCGTACTTCAACGCATCATAGACTTCATTTAAGCTGAACAGATCAAGCGCTGCCGCATCATCATAGAGCCATGTGGAAAATGCATTTAATCCAAGCATCAGCCCCTTCGGGAATCGTCCGAAGTTTCCTTCCTTATGCTTAAACTCAAAATAATTGATTGCCGCAAGCAGTGATTTCTTATCCATTCCCTGCTCTACAAGTGAACCAAGTGTATCCTCGATTAACTGTATAAACCGTTCTAAATCTTCTTCATTCGCATTCTTTGCAATGATGGAGAAGGTTGGCTGTTTGATGCCATCGTCAAAGGACGACAGGACATCCCTACCAAGTCCGGCATCAATCAAGGCTTTTTTGAGTGGTGCGCCTGGTGCCGATAACAGTGCATATTCAAGAATCGAAAATGCAGTACACAGCTTCTTGTCCGCACTTGTGCCAACAACTGTATTGTATGTCAGATAGGTGTTGTCCTTCTCGGATTCATTTTCTGCGATTGAATAATATTCCCGTGCTTCTGCCGGCTTTTCAAACGCTGGCTCATCCATCAATGCAGAATCGATCTCCAGATAATCAAAGTTCTGTAAATACTCTTCGTCAATAAACCGAAGTTCCGTCTCTGCATCCATATCGCCATACAGATATATATAACTGTTGCTTGGATGATAATACTGCTTGTGGAATGCAAGGAACGCTTCCTGGGTCAGGTTTGGAATCGCCTCCGGGTCTCCACCGGATTCAAAACCATATGCGGTATGCGGAAGCAGTGATTTCTCGATGACACGGTAAAGCTGTTGTTCCGGAGAAGAATACACGCCCTTCATCTCGTTAAATACAACGCCATTATACGTAAGCTCGCCGGTCTCCTCATCAATCTCATAATGCCAGCCCTCCTGCATCATGATTTCCTTCTTCTCATAGATGTTTGGATAAAAGACTGCATCCATATAGACATGCATCAGATTGTGGAAGTCCTTGTCATTCAGACTAGCAAGCGGATACACGGTCTTATCGGAATACGTCATCGCATTTAAGAATGTATTCAGACTGCCCTTGCAAAGCTCCACAAATGGATCTTTCACCGGAAATTTTCTGGAACCACAAAGCACCGAATGCTCCGTGATATGTGGCACACCGGTATCGTCGGCCGGCGGTGTCCGGAAACCGATCGTAAATACTTTGTTCGTATCATCGTTTTCGATCACAGCCACACGTGCCTTTGTCTTATTATGGGACAGGATATAACCATATCCATTGACTTCCTTTAATTCCTTCTTTTCCACTACCGTATATGCGGTCAGATTCTCTAAATTACTCAAACGATTGATCCTCCATCTTCTATATCAATTATTTCAAATTATCCGGTCCAAAACTCTCCGGAAGCAGTTCTTCCAATGTATATACTTTATACTCCTCGATCGTCCGTGCTAAGATCACGGCAAATGTGGACGGATTGACAAACTCCCGCAGCACCTGTCTGCACACACCGCACGGCGCCGTATAGCCTGTCTGCGCAGGCGCATCTTCGCCAAGCTTCCCGCCTACGATCGCGATTGCCGTAAATTCCCTGCAGCCCTCACTCACAGCCTTGAAAATGGCTGTCCGCTCTGCACAGTTTCCCGGTGTAAACGCCGCGTTCTCGATATTGCAGCCCATATATGTCTTTGCATCTGCCCCTAGCAATGCTGCCCCGACTGCAAACTGCGAATATGGCGCATATGCAAACTTTCGTGCATCCGTTGCAATTCGGATCAGATTTTGTATCTCTTTCTTTTCTAATTCCATATACTGTCTTATCCTGTATTTTTTTTATTATGATACGTGGTACGCCGCACCTACGCTTCTGTCAGCCGGTAATCAACAACCGCCTTGACGTCACCCGCTTCTTTGCCGCTCATCTTGATGATCACATGTGTTTCCGTTCCTGTATCCGTCTCAATTTCCTGTACTGCCCGTTCAATCACAAGTGCTTCCTTATAGCGCGCCTGACTCTTATACTCCACGCGGATACGATTGACATGTGTGATATCCTCTAGATACTCATTTGCAAGCAGGATATATTTTGCATTACTCATATGACCATTGTAGTCAATATCTGCCTTCGGCACGACAACTGTATCGACAACCTCGAATTCCTTTGGCAGACGGATCTTTCTGCCACATTTTTCCATCGGATACCGCGGCTCGATCTCATACCCCTTTGCATCCTCTTCCTCGATCCGGACCGGATGCTTTGTCTCCATATCCATGAGTGTCCACATCGAATCGGCACAGACAATATCCTCGCCGTTTTCATCCGTCACAATCACGTTACGATAACCGATTGACGTTGCGAATTCATACGCCCATGTCTTTACACTTATCTCCTCGAACATCTTCGGAATTCGGCGGATCTCAATATTCCAGCTGATTGCGAACCAAGTCCGCTTATGCGTAAGCATATAGTCGATACCTCTTCCAACCGACTCGGAATTGATGTTGACACAATCCTGCATGGCATCCATCAGACTTCCGAACGACATCCGTCTCGTTGCATCCACATCTGAAAAAAGTACTTTTTTATTATATGTGTACATAGTATTATACCCCTTTATCATGCACGGCTTTCGTGGCAGGTGAAATAGATTACCTGATACTCTTTAGCAATCTCTCTTACAAACGCTCTTCCGTGCTCTACCTTTTCCTCATCCAGATTTACAAATGGGTCGTCCAGAATCAGAAATGGCTTTTCCCCGCGGTACATCGCATCCGCGAAAGCAAGGCGCATGCATAAGCCGGTCAGATCCTGATATCCCCGGCTGAAATATCCCATATTCCGATACATTCCCTGTTCCTGCTTCTCCATCTCGAATGTTGCAGAAAGCCCATACGCCATTCCAGCATCACCTGTCAACATTTCGTAATACTTATGAAATGCATCCATAACTGGTGCCTGATAACGCGCACCGTAATTTTCCTTTGCCTGAGTCAAAAAAGCCTTAGTCTTTTGTATTATATCACACTTTTCCCGAAGCGTAATCACTTGTTCGTTCAGAGATTGCAATTTTCTTTCCTTTTCAGTTAGTGCATCATACTCACTCTCTAGTTCATCAAGTCTCCGGCTGTATTGCAGGATCTGTCGCGACAACGTCTCCAGTTCCGATGCCCGCTGTTGCTGCTGTTCCTCCGAAAGTGGCTTTGGCTGCGCCTGTTTTGTCTCCAGCTGGCGTTTCTTCCTGCCGATCGCATAGCCAAGCAGCATAAATGCCCCTGCAATCATACTGAATCCACCACAGATGAGGATTAACATGCGATAGCCTTTTCCTGCCGCAAGCAGCGCATAAACGATCACAAGCAGTCCTAAGATAACGCCTGTGAGTCCTTTATATTTCTTCTGTTCGTACCGTTCCTCCCGCCTGCGCTGCATGGTATCTACATGTTCCTGTCCGGATGGGCCTGCAGCTTCTTCCTCATCGGTTTCCTCTGGCAGTTTCCCAGCCACACATGCATTCCAACGCGCCTTGACCGCTGTCAACTGACCGGAAACCGTTTTGATTTCTTCCTGCACTTCCTGTCTTGCCTGTATCTCCTGCGCAAGCACGTGTGCTTCCCGTTCGAGCTTTGCAAGTTTCCCGGTGCTTCGTTTATCCGACAGCTGGTTGATTGCATCGGTAAGCTTTTTATTTGCCACATCATAGCTTGCCATATCTTCCGTCTCTTCCATCTGATCGCCGAGCTTCGCACTCACGCTGTCTGTCGCCGCAAACGCCGCACACTCCGCCTGTCCGATATAAATGGTCCGCAAAAAGGACTCCGCATCGATTCCAAATAAATCCTGTCCGATCTGTTCCGTAAAATCCGCACTGTCAAGCAGCGTATTGGCATCCTGTAACCGGAAAAAATCTCCCTTTGCTGTCTTCCCGAAGACACGCGACAACAGATAATATTTCCCATCCGCTGTAAATGTAAGCTGCCCGCCATAGGTACCGCCCTGCCACGGCTGATAACGTTTTCGCTCCTTTTCAAGCTCTGTCCGCTTTGTCTCCCCGGCAAATCCATAGAACATCACACGGATAAATGCTGCAAATGTACTTTTTCCTGAGCCATTTGGCAGCACAACAGCATTGTAGCCATCTGTAAAATCATAAGAGAAATCCGAAAGCTTTCCAAAGTTTTCTATATGACATGTCAGTAGTCTCATACGAACGCCTCCCCGGCAAGCGCCAATATCCCTGTCTGAATGATTTTTGCCTTCTCCACATCTGAAAGTTCAGTTTGTGCCTGAACCAGCCGCACGAACTCGCCTTTTAATGACACATCATACGCATATGCCGCATAGTCGATCTCCGGCGCGGTCTGATCTACGACCTTTGCATAGAAATAGATTTGTGACAGCTGCATCGCAAACAGGTCTGTATCTGCTTCCACGTTCACAGGCAGACTGCCAGTCAGACAAAGCTTCACCATATCAGTTGTCTGCACCTGCATTTCCTGTAACATCTCTTTCATATTCTCTAAGACATCCACACCGTTTGCACACATACTTACATCGAAGGATGCCTCCCACAGTCTGCGGCTTGCAAATGGCACAAATGTATCCTGAAGCTTATGATGTGCCGCATCAATCTCGAGCAGGCAGAATCCATGTATGCCACATTCATCAAAGCCTCTGCCCTCCAGACAGCCCGGATACACATAGATGCCCCTTGCATCGAGCTGCTCGCGCCTATATGTATGAATGTGTCCAAGTGCCAGATAATCGATTCCTTTATTTTGTAATAAGGCAAGTGGAATCTGTTCCGCATCCTGTCCTGCCCCGCTTGCGTATGGCGTCTCCTGCCCGTGCAGCATCACAAGATTAATATGCTTTGGATCAAGTCTGAGTGATGTATATAACGTCTGTACATTTCGTACAGAGCTTTCCGCACCGGTAATCACGATTGTCGAACCATCTTCTTCCCACGCATAGGAACGCCATGTATCGCCAAATAGCTTCAGGTTATCCGGGATTTCCTCTAACGACTGCAGGAACCCGTCTGCATCGTGATTTCCACGCAGATAGAAAAATAAGATTTCCGGATGTCCGGTAATTGCAGACAGCACCGCATTTCCCGTTGCCCGGTCAACCTTCTTCGTATCAAAGAGATCTCCGGTGATGAGTATCCCGTCCACCGATTGTTCTGCGGCGTAGTCCACCATACGCAGGAACGTATGCAGAATCTCGGTTCTCCGCTGCTTCTGCTTATCTCCATCCAGATGTGTAGACAGAGAGGAATTCAAATGAATATCCGCACAATGTATTAACTTCATCCGTTACCCCTTTCTGTCATTTTCTAAAATATCTCGAGCCCTAACTGGTTCTTCCATTTCAGCACACACGCAACTGCCGCGTCAATCTGCGCCTCGTCGATTTCCCCGTCTTCGACTGCCTGTATCACCGCTTTGATCTGCTCCTGATAATTCGTGGAAAGCAGCATATCATTTCCGGCTTTGACTGCCTGTACTGCCGCTTCATCCAGATCATATCCCGCAGATACGCCACTCATCATCAGATCATCAGTGATCACCACACCGTCAAACTGCAGCACGTTCCGTATCTCCTTGTGTACCTTCTCTGACAGGGATGCCGGATATTCATCATCGATTGCTGCAACTACATTGTGGCTTACTAAGATACAGTCCGCCCCCGCATTTACGCCTGCCTCAAACGGAATGTAATCCCGCGTCACAAACTGCTCATACGTCCGCATATCCTCGATCTGGTTTACATGCGTATCTCCATTGCTGCCATACCCGGGAAAATGCTTCAACACCGTTCCGATCTGTTCCTTCCGCATCGTCGTAACAACCGTATCGACGTACTCTGCCGTCTCCTGCGGATCGTCCCCAAATGCACGGGAATATATAAAATCACTCGCATCTCCGGACAGATCACAGACCGGTGCGAAATTGACATTGATACCATATGATAACAGAAGCTTTGATTTTTCTTCCGTGTCCTTTCTGATTGCATCCATGCCCCCTGATGCATAGATGGATCTCGGCGATGCATAGGTGTGATCTGCCAGTTCGCTGTAGCGGCTCACACGCGTCACGGTACCGCCTTCTTCGTCCGTTCCGATTAGCAGCGGGATATCCGAAGCATTCTGGAACGACTGGATTTTCTCCGTCAGGGAATCTGCCGTCTCCCCGGCCAAATCTCCCGCAAACAAAATAATGCCCCCAACCGGATATTGCGTTAGCTCATCCGGTCCGAAGCGTCCATCATTTTTTACAAAGAACATCTGTCCGACCTTCTCGTCCAGACTCATCGTCTGGATCTTTTCCTGTATCCGCACATCAAGCACGGTCATTTGCGCATCCGAAGAGGTATGCGTCCCATCTTCCGCCGTCTGCTCGGTTGTCACAGGCACCTGTGTCGTGGCTGTCTCTCCCATATCCCCCGGTTCCGATGAGGTTCGTTCTCCATCTCGAAGAAGATTTCCCGAACTCAAAATACCGAAAAACACCATACAGATGATCAGTATTCCATATATAATTTTTTTATGGCGATGCATCATTGAACACGATTCCGTCTTATTCATAATAATCACGATTTCTCCGTTCTTCGAACTCCTGAAATCGTAACAGCCATGCGCATTCCGGACTATCGTCCTTCATGCTTATGTCTGTTTATCCGTCATATAAATAAGCACCTCCGTCTGCAAGCAGCCCCGCTGCTTATTTGCATGACGGAATTATTATATCATGTACTGATCCGATTGCTCGTTGTTCCAGTCAACCAGATCCTGCAATGAGATATTGTCTACGACGTCCGATATCGCATCATATAACTTTTCCCAGATGCGAACCGTCACGCAGCCACTTCTTCTCTCACAGTCGATCGGATTTTGTCCCACACAGGCAACCGGTGCAAGTTCTCCCTCGGTCAAACGAAGAATCATTCCTACCGTATAATCCTTTGGTGCACGAGAAAGTAAATAACCACCCTGTGCGCCTCGGATTCCACGTACAAACCCTGCTTTATTCAATACAGATATAATCTGCTCCATATACTTTTCAGATATATTCTGCCTCTTTGCAACGTCTTTTAAACTGATCGGTTCTCCCGTGTTATAGACTGCAAGATCCAGCATCAGGCGAAGTGCGTACCTTCCCTTTGTTGATATTTTCATGCAAGTTCCTCCATAAAGTAACCGATCATATAATTTCGATCTCGTAGCTTTACACAGATATCAAAAATTATATAATCGGCACTAACATAAGTCAAGATAACGAACTATATTTTGTCTGTTCATTTTCTTCTTTTTACTGCTCTGCAAACAATGCAGTCGAAAGATATCTGTCACCAGAATCCGGAAGCAATGCAACAATTGTCTTTCCCTTGTTCTCTGGTCTTTTTGCAAGAATATCTGCTGCTTTCAATGCTGCACCAGAAGAAATACCAACCAGAACACCCTCGGCTCTTGCAAAGGCTCTTCCCTCTTCAAACGCATCGTCGTTCTCGATTGTAATGATCTCATCATAAATCTTTGTATTGAGCACCTTCGGTACGAATCCGGCTCCAATACCCTGAATCTTGTGGGATCCAGCATGACCGGTTGAGAGAACCGGACTTGCTGCAGGCTCTACTGCTACAATTTTAACATCTGGATTTTTTGACTTCAGATACTCTCCGACACCTGTCAATGTCCCACCTGTACCAACACCAGCTACGAAGATATCTACCTTGCCCTCTGTCTGCTCCCAGATCTCTGGTCCGGTTGTCTTCTTGTGCATCTCAGAATTGGCTGGGTTATCAAACTGTCCAAGAATGATTGCGCCTGGAATAGACTCCTTCAATTCCTCCGCCTTTGCGATGGCTCCCTTCATTCCCTTAGAACCATCTGTCAGTACAAGCTCTGCGCCATATGCCTTCAGAAGATTTCTACGCTCTACACTCATGGTCTCTGGCAGTGTCAGGATTGCGCGATAGCCCTTTGCTGTTGCAACAGCTGCAATACCGATACCTGTATTTCCAGACGTTGGCTCGATGATTGTTGCGCCCGGCTTCAGCTTGCCCTTTTCCTCAGCGTCCTCGATCATAGCAAGTGCAATACGATCCTTTACAGAACCTGATGGATTCAGGTACTCCAGCTTTACATACAGATTTGCATCTGTCACACCTGCCTTCTTCGCATAACGGTCTGCCTGAAGCAATGGTGTATTACCAATCAATTCCAACGCACTTTTAATTACTTTACTCATAATGTCTACCTCCAGATTTTCTTATATTTTCTATCATTTTTCTATTTCCCTATATCCCTACTCGTTAAGTAGGATTTGAATGTATTATAACACGATAAAACCATTTGTCAATCACTTTTTTGTTTTTTATAAATAAAAAGAAACCGCACTTAAACGGTTTCTCTTTTCGACAATTCCCAGAACGCCACTGCACTCGCAGCCGCCACATTCAGGGAATCCACGCCATGTGTCATCGGTATCTTCACCGTATAGTCACTGTGTGTGATCGTCTCCTGCCGCAAGCCTTCTCCTTCCGTTCCAAGGATTACAGCGAGCTTATCAAGCTTCGCAAACCGCGGATCACAGATCTCACATGAATCATTCCTGAGTGCCATTGCTACACACGGAAATCCCAATGCATGCAATGCCTGCGCAGTATCTCCTTCTGTCTTCGGCAGATGTGTCCATGGAATCTGAAATACCGTACCCATACTGACCCGGATTGCTCTCCGGTACAGCGGATCTGCACATCCATGTGTTAAAAACACTGCATCCATGCCAAGCGCCGCTGCAGACCGAAAGATTGCTCCGACATTCGTCGGGTTCATCACGTCTTCTAACACCGCAATCCGGTGCATATCCCGGCATAAGATATCCGCCTGTGGAAGCTCATTTCGCTCCATTGCACATAACATTCCACGTGTCAGTTTAAACCCGGTGATCTGTGTCAGTACATCAAACTTCGCAGTATAGACTGGAATCTCTCCACAAGCTTCAAGCAATCCCTGCTGTTTTGGTACCTCCGCTTCATCCATCAAGACAGAGATCGGACAATATCCGGCAGCAAGTGCCCGCTCCACGACGATCGGGCTTTCCGCGATAAAGATGCCCGGTTTTGGCTCCCGGTAACGAAAAAGCTGCACCTCCGAAAGTCTGGCATAGATATCCAGACCTGCATCCTGTAAACTCTGTATAGAAATAAAATGTGGCATGCACACACATCCCCTTTCCGTGACATGTGTCCATGCCGTAATCTTAACCTTTATTTATGAGAAATATGCAACACCGGACTCAAATATCTTCTGATCCTGATCTCCGTAGATATTTACTGCCACTGCTGTTCCCTTACGTTCAGAGTGAGCCATCTTACCAAGTACACGGCCATCCGGACTTGTGATACCCTCGATTGCGTAGTAAGAACCATTGACATTATAATACTCATCCATTGTTGGATTGCCATCCATATCAACATACTGGGTTGCAACCTGTCCATTTGCAAAGAGTTTCTCTGTCCATTCCTTGCTTGCAACAAAACGTCCCTCACCATGTGAGATTGGCACGGTATACACACCGCCAAGCTTTGCCTTCTGCAGCCATGGGCTCTTGTTTGTAACAACCTTTGTGTAAACCATCTTGGACTGATGACGACCGATGCTGTTGATTGTCAGTGTCGGTGAATCATCCTCCTGTGGACGGATCTCGCCATAAGGAACAAGTCCGAGCTTGATGAGCGCCTGGAATCCGTTACAGATACCAAGTGCCAGTCCGTCACGCTCATTCAGAAGCTTCATAACCTCATCTGCAATCTTTTCATTTCGGAATGCAGTTGCGATGAACTTACCAGAACCATCCGGCTCATCGCCAGCGGAGAAACCGCCTGGGAACATGATAATCTGGCTTTCGCTGATTGCCTTTGTAAATGCATCTACAGAATCACGGATACCCTGTGCATCCAGATTGCGGAATACAATTGTCTGTACCTCAGCACCTGCATTTTCAAATGCCTTGGCTGAATCGTACTCGCAGTTTGTTCCAGGGAATACAGGAATAAATACCTTTGGTTTTGCTACTTTATTCTTTGCTACATAGATAGAACCGGCATCGTACAGTCCTGTGCTTACCTTTCCATCTACGATCTTTAATGTATCGTTGATCTTGTCATTCTGCTCTACGCCAGACTCTGTTGGGAATACCTTCTCAAGCTTCTTTGTCCATGCATCTAATGCTTCATCCATTGTGATCACAGTATCACCATATACGAACTCAGGCGCATCCTGTACTTCACCGATGACTGTACATGGAATGCCAAGCTCTGTCACATTGTCCTTCTCGACTTCGAGAATGATAGAACCATATTTCTTCTCTGTGAGATCATCTGCATCAACAGTCTTCGCAAGCTTCACACCGAGCTTGTTACCAAATGCCATCTTTGAGATTGCCTCGATCATACCGCCGAAGCCAATTGCATAAGCAGATACAACCTTGCCCTCTGTGATTGCCTGATGCAGCTTCTCGTATTTATCCATTGCATCCTGATAATCCGGCTTATCGTAAGCATCGCGCTTGATATCGAAGCATACAAGCTGGTTGCCTGCCTTCTTCAATTCCGGTGTTACCACATCCTGATAGCTTGCCACATCGACTGCGAAACTGACCAGAGTTGGTGGAACATCAATATCATTGAAGGAACCGGACATAGAATCCTTACCTCCGATAGAAGGAAGTCCAAGCCCCATCTGTACATCATAAGCGCCAAGTAGTGCGGAAAGCGGCAGACCCCAACGATATGGATCCGTGCCAAGTCTCTCGAAATACTCCTGGAACGTCAGTCTTACCTTGCTTACATCACCACCAGCAGCAGCGATCTTTGCAACAGAAGTCAGTACCGCATAGATAGCTCCGTGGTATGGGCTCCAGCTTGACAGATATGGATCAAAACCGTAGCTCATCATCGTAACCGTATCAGTCTTCCCCTTCAGTAACGGAAGCTTTGCGATCATCGTCTGTATCTCGGAAAGCTGATACTTACCACCATATGGCATTGTAACCGTACCTGCACCGATTGATGAATCGAACATCTCCACAAGTCCCTTCTGGGAAGCGACATTCAGATCAGAAAGTGTATCTAACCAGAGTTTCTTCACATCAGAAGCATCCTTCTTCTCATCGAAATATTTAGTAGTCGCATCTGGCATAGCAACCTTAACATCCGTCTCCTGATGTGCACCGTTTGTATCAAGGAATGCACGGGACAGATTGACGATTTCCCTGCCTCTCCATGAAAGTACCAGACGCTTCTCCTCTGTTACAACAGCAACTACAACAGCCTCCAGGTTTTCCTCAGCCACATACTGCATCATCTTGTCGACATCCTTGGGATCAACAACAACTGCCATACGCTCCTGTGACTCAGAAATTGCAAGTTCTGTACCATCAAGACCTGCATATTTCTTTGGAACCTTATCAAGGTCGATCTGCAAACCATCGGCAAGCTCACCGATTGCAACAGACACACCACCGGCACCGAAGTCGTTACATTTCTTGATGAGGCTAGCAACCTCTTCCCGGCGGAACAGGCGCTGAATCTTACGCTCGGTTGGTGCATTACCCTTCTGTACCTCAGCACCACATGTCTCGATGGAGCTTTCGGTATGTGCCTTGGAAGAACCAGTTGCTCCACCACAACCATCACGTCCGGTACGTCCACCGAGCAGGATGATGATATCGCCTGGATCAGAATTCAGACGTTTGACACATCTTCTTGGAGCAGCACCCATAACGGCACCAATCTCCATACGCTTTGCCACGTAATTTGGATGATATATTTCCTTTACAAGTCCGGTTGCAAGACCAATCTGGTTACCATAAGAACTATATCCCTCGGCTGCTGTTCTGACAATCTTTCTCTGCGGGAGCTTACCATGCATCGTATCCTTCAAAGATACAGTTGGATCTGCAGCTCCTGTCACACGCATTGCCTGATATACATAGGAACGTCCTGACAACGGATCACGGATTGCACCACCCAGACAGGTTGCAGCACCACCAAATGGCTCAATCTCAGTTGGATGGTTGTGTGTCTCGTTCTTAAAGCTTACCAGCCACTCTTCTTCGACTCCATCAACCTTAACCGGAACAACGATGGAGCATGCATTGATCTCGTCTGACTCTTCCTGATCATCCAGCTTACCAGCTTTCTTCAGTTCCTTCATTGCCATGAGGGCGATATCCATCAGGCAGACAAACTTGTCGTCTCTGCCCTTATACATCTCCTTTGTTGCACCAACATAGCGATCGTATGTCTCAGCAATCACATCCTTGTAATAGCCATCGTCGAATGCAACATTTGTAAGCTCTGTTGAAAATGTTGTATGACGGCAATGGTCAGACCAGTATGTATCAAGCACACGAATCTCTGTCATAGATGGATCTCTGTGTTCTTCGTTCTTGAAATAGTTCTGTATATGCTCAAAATCCTTGATTGTCATAGCAAGTCCGAGGGAATCATACAGTGCCTTTAATTCTGCCTCCTGCATATCCTTGAAGCCATCGAAGATCTTCACATCTGCAGGTTCCTCGAATTTTGTAACCAAAGTCTCCGGCTTTGTCTCATCTGTGATACGGGAATCCACCGGGTTTACAACGTACTCCCGGATTGTCTGCATCTGCTCTTCTGTCACATCACCCTCTATCACATAGGTTGTAGCTGTCTTGATGACCGGTGTCTCCTCCTCGTTCAGAAGCTTGACACACTGTTCTGCAGAATCTGCACGCTGATCGAACTGTCCCGGAAGATATTCCTGTGAGAAGCACTGTTCCTTCTCATTCATTGGAAATGATTCCTCATATACGACATCGATTGGTGGCTCTGAGAAGATCGTAACCTTCGCCTTGTTGTAAGTATCCTCTGATACACCTTCCATGTCATACCGTGTCAGGACACGGACATTGTCAGCTTTGATTCCAAGATAATCCTTGAACTGCTTCTTTAAGTCCTTTGCCTTAACCGCATAAGCATCTTTCTTTTCTACATAGATTCGTCTAACCTTGCTCATGACTTTCCTCCTGAATTTTGTAATTTACTTTCTGCACGTTACTGGTGCATACGTCTTACAAGTTTGTATATTACCACATTTTGGAACACGAGTGGAGAATTTTGTACAAAAAATACAATTCCATCCGTCGGTGCCAAAACCTCAGCCTTAATATTACCATCCATCGGGTTAATAATTTCCGCAAGCACCTGCCCGCGTTTAACCTCCTGATTTACCCCGACGATACAACGGAAAAATCCCGCCTCATCGGCACGCACCGACACGAGATCTTTCTCTTTTAATGTCGTTGAGATATATCCTCCATGGCTCTCATAGCGGATAATTCCCATTCGTGTCAGGAACCGGAGTACTGCACTGACTGCCATCTTCGCACTCTCGCCATCCAATGTATCTGTGGTCGCAGAATAAACCGAAAATGCCTGTGTACCCATTTTCTGCCAGTTGTAATTAAGTGTCGCTGTATCAAACGAACGCGTATCGCCCGTTAATACATACGGCATTCCGAACAGATTCGCCAGACTGGTACTCTCCGTACCTGTTTCCATCATCCGCACATGCGGGATCGAGATGCCCTGCAGATAAAAGCTTGCAAACTGGATACCGTATGTATAATCCTTGACGCGATCCATCAGCGTCGCCGCAATCCGGCTTGTCGCAGTACCCTCAATATTTCCCGGGAACGAACGGTTGATATCCGAATCATCCGAGATCCATTTTTTCTTTTCTGCATTCATTGAACTGTAATTGAGTGTCGGGATCAGCAGGATTTCCTTTCCGGCTACCACATCCCCCTGTGCTTCGATCTCTGCCAGTCTCTGTGCCAGAAGCGAGCACATATATAACTGCTGGTATTCATTTCCTCGCATAGAGCCAACAATACATGCCGCCTTATCTCCGCGTCCATATGAATATCCATGAATGTTAAATTCTCCGCGAAACGCTGTGTTCATGGAGAAGATAATTTCTTTATTCATAGGCGTTTCCTCCCACGATTCTTGCAAGCAGGGAACCTTCCTCAATAACCGGATAATCACGCAGGGAACAGATCATGCCATCTCCTGTGGCATACACAACCTCTTCCACGGATCCGGTAATCACATTGACAACCGTTCCAAGCTCGTCCCCTTTTTTCACCTGTGCAAATAACTGTACTCCCGGAATAAAGATGCCACTGCTCTCTGCATTAATATACCGGATATCCTTATCATTTGTGATCGGAACCTTCTTTGGGGTCACAGTGTTTCCCTTCCAGATTCCCATCTCCTTCATCAGTGCAAACAATCCATCCACGATCGCATTGCAATACTGCTGATTGATCCGGTATGCTACACCCGACTCGATCACAACCGAACGCACACCAACTTCATTTAAGGAATACGCAAGACTTCCGTTTAATACAGAATTACTTGGATGAATCCAGATCATGTCAACATTCAGGCACTTGGCGATTGGCATCAGGTCATCTATGCGGTCATCGTTCATACGCACCTGAGGTACTTCATGTACATACAGGTTACTTGCATGCAGATCAATACACACATCCGCACCCTTGATATCATCGAAAATGCAGGACGCCGTATATTCCCCCAATGCACCTAACTTTGATCCCGGAAATATGGAATTCATATCAATACCAGAACCCGGAATCTCTCTTGTTTTCGAATCCAGTCCCATCGGATTTAATGCCGGATATACATCTACGATTCCGGTCAGATTTTTATATTTCAGCTTAATCCGGCGAATTACCTCATAGCAGATATACTGTCCCTGCAGCTCATCCCCGTACAATCCGGATACGATACAGATCCTCTTTTCTTCTCCCGTAGGAAAATCCGGTGCAAGGTGATTTTTCTTCACCTTCAGTTCTTCTTCCACCATCAGATCTACGGATACAACTGTTTCTATCATTCTATAACAACTCCATTAACTTGATTCAAACAATACAAATGGTCATATATACGTATCGGGTATATACGACCATTTCATACTTGTTTCTATTTTATTTAACCTTCGAGTACGGTCTTTAATACGTTCTTGATCGTCTCTACATCAAATGGCTTTGCAATAAACTCTGCGGCGCCACTCTGTACTGCCTCTAACATATTATGCTGCTGACCGGCTGCAGATACCATAACAACCTTTGCGTCCGGGAAATCAGCCTTGATTTTCTTCAGGCTGTCAACACCAGACATCACTGGCATTGTAATATCCATGGTTACTAGATCTGGCTTGTTCTGTGCGTACATATCATAGCCTTCCTGTCCATTTTTTGCCTCACCAACAACTACATATCCGTTTGCTTCCAAAAGTCCTCTTAAGATTTTACGGGATGTTCTGGAATCATCTACAATCAATATATTTGCCATGATCAATCATTCTCCTTATTTATCTTATTCTTTCCTGTATCAGCTGATATTCCACTTTGTTTCCATACAGATCACAATGTCTGCACGCTCCCCATGCACATAACATGGAAGCAGGAACATCATGCCATCTGAACTAATGGTTGTGATATCAGTATACATTTCCGGCGGAAGCATATCAATATGCACTCCTTCGAGAGATTCCTTCGAAGCAAACAATCCGTTACACACATTAATAAACTCACAGACTGCATCAAGACTGTCCTCATCGATCGTTTCGAACTCTTCCTTTGCAAACTCGGTTGCAATCGGCTTCGTTCCGACATTACAGATACCGATAAACAAATTATAATCGCCGGTAAAGCACTGGCTGGCAATGTATTTGCTTGTATATGTATGAATTCGCTCAATCCGTTCAAAACGAATCTTGTTGTCAACAAAGCGAACCATATTTCTGGCGAGCAATGCAAGATAATCCTTCACGGCTGCCGGAACCTGATTATCCTTTAAGAATATCTGAATAATCTTGTCAATATCCGAACTCTTCAACGCATCGATTTCAAGTGCTGTATATCGCTCTGACTTTTTATAATGATTAAGATACTTCTGAATGTCCTCCAAAGTAAGCAGCTTGCGCTCTACAAGTGCCTGTACGAATAAAAGATAGGAATCACCCTGTTTTTTCAGAAGCTTTCCAACCTGCTCATCTGTCAGATACCCCTTCTCCACAGCAATATCTCCGAATCTGGCATCCTTCATCGCCTGCAGCTGATTGACTTCATCCGCCTGTTCCTTTGTCATAAGTCCTTCGCTGACTGCAAGCAATCCCATCTTCACACGTGCTGTACGACTCGCCTCTGCGATTTCCGTATATTGCTCATGCGTCAACACACCGATATCTTCGAGATATTTTCCAAAATAAACTCCAAACATAACGCCCCTCCTTCATGTAACTCTTCTCTTCAGTCAAGAAATCATAGTTTATTGATTATTATACACAATCTCCAGCCAAAAAGCAACTGCCCGGCAAATGCGGAAAATGAGCTTTCATGATTGAATATTCTTTTCTTTTCCTATATAATATGTCTATTACATTTATGATACATGCTTACTTTGAGGGGAACGGGTTATGTCTATACAAAAGTCTTTGCGATTGTCGCTTGTTTTAATGGCGTGTCTGCCACTTATATTTCTGACAATCTTTACATACAATTTATCTTATAAAAAATACATGGATCTTGCAACACAGTCCACGGTGGAACTTGCCAAGAACTACGGCATGGGCTTCCAGTCCCAGCTTAACTCACAGATTGCCGAAGTAGAGGGACTTGCAAATGGTACAAACATTCAGAATCTTGTACTGGAGAATTACAACGGTGTTACTCTTGGAAATGATTCTCCTTATTATACAAATGTTTCAGAGTTGTTTGCAGCCGCTTCCGATTATGCCGGCAACAACGTGAACTACTATCTCTATGATGTAAATGGATACTACATTACAAGTTCTGACAGCACCAATACGGATGACTGGCAGGAGCATATGACGATTCCAGTCGAAGATATCACAGAAACCAAAATCTTACAGTGTTCCCCACTCGACAAGATCGAGAGCATTGATGTTGTATCCCCGATCATTATTAAAAGTCAGATCGTCGGCCTGATCCGTGCCAATATCACCTCCAGGTATTTCGGCTCCTTTATCCCGGAAGATGGCTCTGCTTTCATCATGACAAATGATGGTGGCTACCTCTTCACTTCCACCGGACTAACCGGACAACGGGAACTGGAAACACAGGCGTTTAATTGTCTGAACAGTGCAGGCAACACGAAGGATTATGGACATCTGAAGGCTTCCTCCTTCAAAAACATCTATGGATTTTGCAAGCTTTCCGACTCCAACTGGCTGTATCTGATCAAACAGCAGGGAACACAGTACCAACAGATATTGGCAACCCTCCCGATTACCATGAGTATTACGCTCATCATCATTTTAATGATTGCTATCTGGGTGAGCCGGATTTTATCTGCAAAATATACAGAACCGATCTTCACTCTGCGCGACAACATGACGGACGCTTCCTCCGGTAATCTGGATGTCAAATGTGATGTTGCCTCTGATGATGAATTCGGAGATCTCTCCCGCATGTTCAACAGTATGATGGATATCATTTCCAACAACTACAAGGAATTATCTGCTTCCAAGGCTGCATTAGAGGTCAGCGAACAGGAACTGAAAAAGAACTATGCCCATATCGAGCAGCTTGCCTACCACGATGGCTTAACTGGTCTCTATAACCGTGTTGCTTTCATGAAATACGCTTACAAGATCTTCCATGACGCAAGCGTCGGCGCCAGCAAGCATGCCATTTTCTTTATTGACTTAGATAACTTTAAAAATATCAACGATACACTCGGACACGACTATGGTGACCTTTTGTTAAAGGACGTCTCCGAGCGGATGCTTTCCTGTATCGCTTCCGATGATATTCTGGCACGAAACGGCGGTGACGAGTTCCTGATCTTAAAGAATCGCTTCGATACCGTGGACGATCTGGAAAACTTTGCAAGCCAGCTTGTCAATGTTGTACATCATCCATTCATCTTAAACGATGAAACCGCTGTCGTCTCTATGAGTGTCGGTATTGCAGTCTTCCCAAACAACGGACTGACTGTAAGCGAGTTAATTAAGAACGCAGACATCGCGATGTACAATGCGAAAAACTCTGGCAAAAACAGCTACCGCTTCTTCGACAGCTACATGGAGGACGATGTCAACCGGAAAAATGATCTTGCGGATATTCTGTCGCATGTCATTGATAAGAATGAAATTTACCTACAGTACCAGCCACAGGTCAACGTGGAAAGCGGTCAGGTTACCGGCTATGAAGCGCTGATGCGTATTGAATCTGAGCTGGTTGGTTTTATCTCTCCTGCAGAATTTATTCCGATTGCAGAAGAAACCGGTATCATCAACATCCTTGGTGAATGGGCATTGATTGAAGCCTGCAACTTCAATCAGATACTGATCAAGAGTGGATTCGGTCCACTCCGTGTATCTGTCAATGTATCAACCACCCAGTTAAAGGATGATCATCTGATCGATATCATTAAAAGCATTCCGAAAAAAACAGGTATGGATCTGAAGCATCTCGAAATCGAGATCACAGAAAGTGTCCTGATGAATTCGTTTGAACACAACCTAAAGCTGATCAATCAGGTGAAAGAACTTGGCTGTTCCATCGCCTTAGACGATTTCGGAACCGGCTACTCTTCCTTCAACTACCTGACACAGATTCCAATCGATACCTTAAAGATTGACAAGTCCTTTATCGATGGTATCTGCAGTAACGAAAAAGACCGCTGCATCGCAGACTCCATCATTGATCTGGCACATAAGATGGATATCTCCGTTGTGGCAGAGGGCGTGGAGGATAACGAACAGCTGCAGATTCTGCAGAGTCAGTTCTGTGATACCCTGCAGGGCTATCTCTTCTCCAAGCCTTTAAATTCTACCGATTTTATTGAGCTTTTAAGCAGACATAAAACTTTACATGACTAAAAAGGCGTCCCCATCAAACAGATGGGGACATTTTTTTATTTCTTTTTATGACTCCTCTTGCTTCCAATCAACCCCATTCCGATTCCAATCGCACTTGTACACAAAACAAGAATGGTCAGGAACAAATTTGCTTCATCTCCGGTCTTCACTGCCTGTTCCTTAGGCGGTATCACCTGTGTACTTGTCCCCGCAACGGTTGTTTCCGTCGTCTCAGTTGTCTCTGTCGTTTCGGTTGTTTCCGTCGTCTCAGTTGTCTCTGTCGTTTCGGTTGTTTCCGTCGTCTCAGTTGTCTCTGTCGTTTCGGTTGTTTCCGTGGTTGTCGTTGTTGTCGGTTCTTCCGGGAAACGGATTGTCTGTGCGAGATCCGAAAGGTCTGTATGTGCAGCAACGATTTCTCCCGGATATGCCATATCTTCTACCGTTTCATAGAACACCACTTCCTGTCCACACAACGCATCCAGAAACAAAATCTCATACTTCACTTCGATATCCATATCTGCCTTTTCCGCGACAAATGTCACAGGCTCATTCTTTGCCATATATGGTTTTTCCAAAACCGTACCATCCTTTTTCCATCGTGCTTCCCCGAAAATCGTATAGGTGTGTCCAATCTCCAGATTCTCAAATGAAACAATATCCTTACATGGCACAAGTGTCCCCTTTGCACGTATATCAACAATTGAGTTTTCAAAGCCTGCTTTCGTTTTAATCTGTGGAAATGACTCATTTATAATCGTCCCTAACCCGACATGCGCGCCATCCCCCTGTATAGATACTTCGATTTTCTCAGCATTTCGATACTTATTTTTATTTGCCTCACAGCGAACCTCTTCGATGTAATACGTTCCATACGGCAATGCGCCCTTCGTATCATCCACATCTGCCTGTCCAAACCAGATGCCTGCCCCTGCCTCTTTCTGATTCGTATGATACGAATGTGGAATATAGGAAGCTGCCGTCGAGTAATACCCATTTTCATCTGTCCAGACGATATGTGACTCGCCCTTTGTATCCGAAATAGAAAACGCAATATTTGCAAGCGGGGTTCCATTTTCATCCACTTTTGTAAAACTGAGATCCGCACGGAAATGAAGGATATTCACTTCATCTTTTACAACAACCTCCATTGGAGTTGTCTGATCTTTTTTGATCTGTACCCAGACTGGTGTATCATCTAACAACATATAGTCGTTTGCTTTTTCCTCCTGAATCATATACCAGCCGATCTGGAGCCTCATATCCGCATCTCCTATACAGCGTGTATCATGTGCACATTCCTGCACAAAACCCGTACCTTTTTTATCCATTCGAAACAGCCCCACACGCTTGGTGGTGTCCTTACTTCCATTTGCGGAAACTGCATAAACCGCATATTCAATCCCCTCAAAGCTATACTCCGGGTGTGCCGCAAGAAAGGCTTCATCCCCCTCCTCCACCTTCTTTGTCAGTCTGAGTTTTGCAAGATACTCCTCTTCCGGCCCAACCACACGCGTATCAAAATAATCTCCCTCTGATTTCAATTCCAGTGGCTTCGCCGCCGCATCTCTTGGCAAACCAAGTGTTGTCCGCCTTCCTGCATAAATTTTCGTACTATAAATATTCGGATCTAACTTCCAGCCTCCATTTGTTGGCACATTCCATTCCCGGATATAATATGTACCCTCTGTAAACTGTACGACCGTACCCTGTTCATCCGGCTTTGTGTGTGCAGAACAAGAGACGTTATCCTCTGCCAGTACGCCGTTTTTTCCCGGCTCAATATAGCAATATCCCTTCACATTCCGGCTTCGTTTCGCATCCTCATAACTAGCATACACTGCATAATTAGCTCCCGCCAAATCATACAACTTCGGATTCGTCTTGTAGACGTCTTCATTATAGCTTTTACAAACCCGCAAGGTTCCAGTCTTCGGACGTTCTTTCGGACGATATACAATCATTCCGGAGCATTGTTTCCGCACATCCACCGCATTATCCAGATAATAGCACGCGCGAAGGGAATCCCAGCCAGAGCTGTACAAATGCCCAATCAACGCGGTTCCTCCTCCGGAAATTGCACAATGGACATATTCATCGAGTTTTCCATTTACAAAACAAATGACATCGCCTGCATTTGTCAGCCGGTCGTAAATCGCATCATATTCCGCCTCTGTCTTATCCTTTGGAAAACAGTTTGCGTCTGCATAGACGCGCTCCCAATTCTCACTGGCTTCCAGTGTATCCGAGATCTGTGAGACAAGCGTACTTCCCTGTACCGGTGCCTGATCTCCATAAAAACCAGATAGCGCCTGTGCTGCATAAATCGCACACATATTATCCCTGTTTTTTCCGCTTCCCTTCGGAATCGTCATGACATATGCAACAAATGCGTTAGATGTATCCGGTGCCTGATAATACATACTTGGAGATACACTCTGCACAGTCTCTTCCGATTCTGTAAATGCAGATTCCTCTGCGTCCACCTGCATATCCTGCGGAAGGGCATTTGTCCATGTCGCATCGCCGATCGTCGCGACAGATTCCCACGATTCCGTATCTTCCGATGCGAACGGAAGTACATAACACTGCATGGTCAAAAGCGCAAGTATCCCATACACGAGCACCTGTTTCCATGCATTCTTTGCCTTTAATTGCTGCTTGATTTTTTTACATAACGAAATAAACATATTAATTCCTCCATACCTTAGCATATGCAGAAATCTGATGGATTCCATCTTCTATGTCTACCGTCAATGAAAAAAGATATAATTTTGTTGTTAAAAAAAGAGTATGGTAACTGTACCATACTCTCAAAAGCTCTGTCAATTCAATTTCCAAAGTTCACTTATTTTTCACAATCTCTTTAAAATGTTATATTCTTCTTCCCGGTGATCAGGCGCGCACCATTCACAATCATCGTCACTCCTGCACCAACACCTACCAGAATCGTTACGATTCCCATAACCAGATTGCTGATTCCAATTGTATTAAGCTTATGATATAACTTCTCCATGTTTCAGACCTCCCATACCTGCAATAAAACTATTTTACACCATACTGCTCATAATATGCATCAATCGCTTCCTTTAAAGTATCATCGATCACAACCCTTCCCTTATAAGGCTTGTTGTACAGATGCTCTACCACCTCTGCCATCGTTACAATTGCAGTTGTCTTTAATCCATAGTTTTCCTCGATTTCCATCAGCGCACTCTTCTCACCCTGACCACGCTCCATACGGTCTACGGATACAACCAGTCCAAGGACATCGACATCCCCCTGTGCCTTCACGATTGGAAGTGTCTCCTGAATGGATGTGCCTGCAGTTGTTACATCCTCGATAATCACAACCTTGTCACCATCGTTGATCGGGCTTCCAAGCAGGATTCCCTTATCACCATGATCCTTGATTTCCTTACGGTTTGAACAGTAACGGATATCCGCATCATACTTATTTGCGATTGCCATCGTCGTGGCAACAGAAAGCGGAATTCCCTTATAGGCTGGTCCAAACAATACATCGAAATCAAAACCGAACTTATCCTTGATTGCTTCTGCATAATACTCGCCCAGACGTACCAACTGTGAACCGGTTCTATAAAAACCTGTATTTACGAAAAATGGTGTCTTTCTTCCGCTCTTTGTCACGAAATCACCAAACTTCAATACATTGCAATCAATCATAAATTCAATAAACTGCTCTTTATACTGTTCCATGTTGTATAAATCCTCCTGTTTTTTGGCTTCTGGCAACTGCAATCGTACATGTACATTTCTTGCATGCCATAGATTTTTCTATACGCCACATAATTATGTTTATTTTAGCATAGTTACCTGTTCGTTTCAATCTGTTTTCCACGAATCATCTAAGCGGAATTTTCCCAGTTCCAACATATAGACAATCATTGATTCTGATCGTTTTTCTCTCGTGACTGCAGAACGAGTTCATATATCTTCGGATGCCGTTCTTTCAGATGTTCATCCAGGACATGCCTGCGCTCCTTGAATCGTTCCGCAAGCTCTGGATGATTCTTCGCAATCCGGTCATGTACCTGTTTCCGGTGTTCCTCAATCTGCATCGCAAGGGTATGCTCATCCTTGCCGGATACATTGACGATTTCCTTCAGATGCTCCTCCAAGTGTTCCAGCCACTCATCCTCGTCAAGCTCTTCCATATGTGCCCAGCGACCATGCAGCAGATCTTCGATATCGCCAGATTCTTTCAACTGTGCAATCTGTTTTTCAATCTGATGCTCCATTTGCTTTTCCGCATCAGAGCCAAATGCCCACACGAACTCCTGTACCCGGTTATCCGCCCGTTTCCGGGACGCACTGCGCTCCTCATTATCCACGCCATCCTCAAGTGGATATGGGCGATTGATTCCCATATCTTTTAGCGCAATATGAATGGTTCGCCGCACACAACCTTCTTCAATCAGATACCCAAGTCCAAGTTTTCTAAGCTGTTCATTCACATCTGCAATATGCTCGGTCATATAGAACCGGATTCCCTTTTCCCTTAAGGACTGATGCAGCCGTTTCAGGCAGTCCGCCGCCGTGATATCCAGGTTTCCGATTCCGCCCGCATCCAGAATCACTGCTTTTGTATCTGGTTTGATGTGATCCTCAATATCGTTTTTCAGTACCTGCACATTCGCAAAGAACAGATTGCTGCTGAACCGATAGATCAGTACACCGGATAACGCATGAATCTGGCTGCTCTCCTTCAGATCCCGGAAATGCCGGTGTCCCGGCTGTATTCCTAAAAAACAGGTCGATGGCTTTGCTGTCCGGATAATTACCTCTGCAAAAGAAAGTAAAATACCGATCAAGACGCCATTGATTGTGCCAAGCAGAAGTACACCTAAAAACGCACCGGCAAAAATCATGCATTCCGTCCGGCTGACCTTCCAGAGCCGCACCATCAAATCAAACTCGGTTGCCCCAAGTAATGCCGATATCACGATTGCAGTCAGCACCGGAATCGGCAGATATTGGATAAATCCCGTTCCGCAAAGCAAAAGTACGATCATGGAAAGTCCTGCTACAAGTGAGGTAAGCTGTGTCTTTCCCTGATACTGCTCTCCCATCGCTGTACGGGATACAGAGCCATTGATTGGACAGCACCCGGTAAACGCGGCAAGAAAGTTTCCAATAGAGAATGCAAAGATTTCCTGATTATCAACGATGCGATAGCCATTTTTCTGTGCAAAATTATTCTCAGCAAGCAGGGTCTCCGCCATAATTACAACTGCCACCGACAAACTGACGATGACAGCTTCCCGGATAGAAACTGCCGAGAAATCCGGCACCTGCCACTTCGGGAGTCCAGTCTCCACCTTCGAAAGCGTCTGAATTCCAAGCTCCCGCACGTTTCCAAACCGTGTATAGCACGCTCCTGCTGCCATCAGTATAACTGCCATTGGTAATTTCGGAGTCAGCTTCTTCGCCACAAGCAGGATCACAAGCGATGAAACACCCAGGATAATGGATGGCACATTCACATGTTTTGCAGTTTGCCCGATATGCTTTGCGAGTTCCAAAAGCTCTCCGGTTCCTGCCGTACCTCCAAGGATCTTCGGCACCTGCATGAGAATGATCGTCGAACAGATACCGGTGATGAATCCTCCCATAACCGGGGCCGATATGTAATTAACCAGTTTTCCCGCTTTCATGAAGAAAAATGCCAGCAGCCACACTGCAACAAAGAACGTCAGCACCGGAACAACTGCCATCGCTTCATCAGAGCCTGCCTCCACATGCATAGTCAAAAGCGCAGAACCGATCAATGCCGCCGGAGCCGCATCCACCCCAAATATGAATTGTGGTGATGTTGAAAGCAAAGCAAACGCCAGAATCGGGAACAACGATCCATACAGACCATACACGGCAGGAAGTCCCGCAATCAGGGCGTATCCCATCGAAATCGGAATGGACACTGCCATGATGATAAGTCCTGCCATGATATCTTTTCCTATATTCTTTTTATCATAGTGCCGCAATGTATGCGCAAATGATAGCTTCATATGTATTACCCGTCTTTCTGCGAAAGACACCAATGCGTCATGAAACATG
>ERZ808240.898-NODE-898-length-37957-cov-7.296475_pt1 | contig 37957 bp, 27 predicted proteins | sample MGYA00521084_ERZ808240 | MGnify/ENA primary metagenome ERZ808240 (study PRJEB31516, sample SAMN03275571) | gut metagenome | biome: mammalia-associated habitat; material: feces | host: Papio cynocephalus | place: Kenya | collected 2012-08-06 ... | reverse complement strand
GATTTTGTTGACAGAATCGCTGAATTCTGCAATAAGCTGTTCGTTTTCCATTTGAAGTTTTTTCCTTTAAATTTTATTTGTAGACTATCGATTACGGATTTTTACCGTCATCAGAACCATAGAGGTATTCATAATACTTATCCAACAAGTCGGAGATATCATCGGAATCATCGGAATCATCCTTATTGGAATCATTGTTATCCTTGATAGCATCGTTGTGGGAATCATCGATGACATCGCCGTATTCGCTTTCTCCACCATCCTTGGTGTAAACCTTGTCGTTTCCTCTGTAGGTGATGTCACCACTTCCTGCGCCTGCGCCACTACCACCGGATCCACTTCCGGATCCACTTCCAGAACCGGAGCTGCTAGAAGATCCAGAGCCGCTAGAGGAACTGCTTTCTCCCTGAGATCCGCCTTGTCCCTGCTGACCTTCTTGTTCTCCTTGGCCTTGTTGACCTTGCTGACCCTGTTGGCCTTCCTGGTCTCCCTGTTGTCCCTGCTGTCCCTGCTGATCGTCCTGTTGTCCTTGCTGACCCTGCTGGCCTTGCTGATTATCAGAATCCTGAGAATCATCGGTTGGGTCTTTGAGTTGATCCATCTCTTGTTTGACTTTATCAGCTGTTTCTTCATTCTTCTTTTCTTCGTCAGCAGACTCTTTCAGTTTATCACCAGTTTCATCGATCTTATCACTGGCTTCCTGTTTGGCCTCATCATCGCTCTTGGAGCCCTGCTGAGAATCGTCGCCTTTAGAAGAATCGTCCTTCTTATCATCACCCTTGGATGAGTCGTCCTTCTTGGAATCATCATCCTTGGAAGAATCGTCTTTCTTATCATCGTCCTTCTTATCATCATCCTTGGAAGATTCCTGATTCTTCTCGACTTCCTTGGAGAGCTCTTCGAATGTATCGGCAAGATCTTCCAAAGCTTTTCTGGTAGCGTCGTCTTCCGGAATGGAGGAATCATTCAATGCATTTCTGATTTCATCGGCAATCTGCTGAAGCTTGTCCGCAAGTTCCTGACCGGTAAGATTCTTCAGTTCATCCTTGAGGTCCTTGAGAGCTTCGTCGATTCCTTTCTTATCGTTGTTTTTGATGGCTTCTCCGAGTTTCTTCAGAGCTTCATCTTCGGATTTGGAAAGATTGTCGCCGATGGTATCGTTCTTGTTGGCTTCATCGAGAGCCTCATCGACTTTGTCTTTGGCATCTTCGATTTTATCTTCTCTGGAATCCTTGTTGATATCATCCTTAAGGTCTTGATTGAGATCATCGAGGATATCATTGACCTTATCATCGAATGTCTTGTTTCCGTCTTCAGTGGTATCATCAAGATCTTTCTTGATTTCATCGATCTTCTTTTCGGTTTCGGAATTGACACGATCCGGATCTGCGACCTGGTTATCGTCCTTCTTATTATTGTCTACATCCTGAGTAGGCTGCTGAGCCTTAGGAGTGAAGAAGCTTCCGGTAAAGAGACCGGCAGAGATGATAAGTGCCGGAAGGCTCCAGACCGAAAGTCTGACCGGAAGAGCTTTGCTGGATTTCTTGCTCAGCCTTTCCTGTGCATCTTCTCTCTGCTTATCAATGATAAGTCCGTTCTTGTCCTTGAACTCGATCATGGTAGCAACTTTTTCGTTCATGCCTAGCGATTTATCGATTCTCAAGGCAATCTTGGTATCGCTCGGTTTGCTTAATCTATAGATTAGTACAAAGCTAACCGCTGCAATAGCAACTCCGATTGCAACAATGACAAGCGGATGAATCTTCGGATATGCAAAGTGGAATATCATGATTGCAACACCCGCAGAGACAAGTCCTGCGCTGACTGCCCAGACAATTGAGCGAATCAAATGTTCCAATAGAACCTTCTTCTTGAATTTTTCAAAGTCTTTGTTCATAGCTTTAACCTCCTAAATATCGGAATGTCACTATCTTATACTTACTTTTTTCATTACGGAAACGAATTCTGAACATTTTCTTTCGAATCAAAAACCGAAAAAATTAGAAAAAGAGTCGATATTTGACCACTTTTTTAAACTTTTGGTACTTTTTTATTGTTTTATTGAGTAAATTCAAAATTCAGATTATTTTTTGGTAAACGCTTACAATTCAGTTAAAAATTTTTCGGCTTTTATTCTACGAGATAAATTATATGTAAATAAAACATATTTTCTTTTGTTTTTCTATTTTTTGCCATGTTTTTTGGAAATTTTGATTTATTTGTTTTGATTATCCTAAAAACAGAATTCTGTTTTTTGGTTATCAGCTATTGCTTGGGATAGTGGTTTTTGAAGCAGTCTTATTTTGAAAGCGCTTTATCAAAAACTTAAAATCCTTCTTCTTGTTTCTGGTTTTCCTCTTAATTTTGCCGAAAAAAGCCGATATTTAGGCAAATAAAGGAGTTAGTTCTTATTATTTTATTAGGTTTCTTTTTCAAAATTGCCTTTTTTCAAGCATTGTAAATAAAAAAGCAAAGTGGTTATCTTAATTTCATATTCATGGAGGTATCATTATGAAAAACAAAAATCTATTGCTCTTATCACTTGTCGCGCTCTCGTTAGTAGGCTGCACAAAGAATTCAAATTCGGTTTCCCATATAAACAGTGAGGCTCCTGTTTCCAACACCAGCCAGAAAGCCTCCACAAAAGGATCGACAACCGGGAAAGATACCGCCTCAACAAAGACCAGTACCTCGACAAAGGATTCCGATTCCACCGTTTCGACAAAACCTTCTCCGGTAAAAAGCGATACGGGAACAATCAGCACGGCACCTTCCACCGACAAGGATTCCGATACCGGAACGACCATCGTCCCACCGTCTACCGGAGATACTTCCGATTCCGATATTTCTTCGGATTCCGGTTCGACATCCCAGGAAGAAGATATGGATGCCATTTACGCTTCCACGAAATGGAAGAAAGCCGTCGTCGACCTGATGTACAAGCATCTGGGAAAGAACATCCTTCCTTATGTTGAACTGGGAACGACTATCGTGCCAAGCGTAAAGCAGGGCGTCACCACGACTTTGACACTGACAGGAAACATCATCAGTCCTACAGACCTAGCCGCCCGCGTAGCAACGGCAAAGACTACGTACGAGAATGCCGGCTATACCGTCACAGCTACAGATGAATCCATGACGGCAACTTTGGAATCGAAGAACCTCAGTGTCGTCTTCAAGGAGGACAGCGAGATCCTTGTTTTGATTGCCACTTATACCGAACCTTTCGATCCGTCGACTTCTTCCGCCTATCCGGATGACATCATCCAGGATCTGAACGACAATTTTGGCAACCATGCTGCGGATATACCGTTTGTCTACTTAGGAACAGCAAATCCTACCGGATCTTTGAGTAAAACCACTTACACGATCACCGGTGGCAAATGGGATGACCAGATCATCACTTTGGCCCAGAATGCCTTCAATGCAGCCAACAGCTCCATTCAGAAGGAAGAGAACAAATGGGTCATCACCATGGGTACCAACAGCTATGGTCAGACTTTCAAGGCTGATATTCTTCTTAGCGATCTTACCAAGTTCCACGTCGAAATCCTGACTCCTTCCACTTCGTCTACAAACCGTATTGCCAAGATGACCATCAAATATACTGAGCCTTTCGTTCCGCCGACCAATGGGGATTGGCCAAGCCAGATCAAGACTTATTTCCAGGACAATATGGGTGGCCACACGATTCCGTATTTCTATATGGGAACCATGGCACCGACGTCCAGTTGGATTCCCAATTCTCTGACATTGACGATTCTCGGAGGCGAATACAACAGCCAGATCATCGATTTGGCAAAGGCAGCCTTCGACAAAGAGAACCAGAACATTGCCGATAATGCATACAAATGGGTCTATACCTTCGAAGATGACATCCTGACGATTTCCAAGTTATTCGAAGATGGTTGTGAATTCCACTTCACTTTGAAGGAAAACAGCAGCCATGTCTGTTACCTGCAGGGTCAGTATGTCCAGGGATATGTGGTTCCTGCAGGAGCTGACTGGGCAAGTACTACCAAGACCGCATTCAACGATCATCTGGACGGTAATGCCATCCCTTATGTCTATCTCAATACGACAGCCGAAAAGACATCGTGGACTGAAAACACCGGAACTTTGTCCATCACTGGTGGAAAGTGGTTTGAAAAAGTCCTTCCTGGTGCACTGGCTGCGTTCCAGGCAGCCGATGGTTGGACTGCTACCTTGGATCAGACCAGCAAGGCTGAGAAAGTGGTCGCCGAAAAGATTTTGGACAACGAAGTCGACAAAAAGATCGTCGTCACAATCTGCGGCACGACTTCAAATACGACCAGCGGAAACAGCGGAAGCTGCAAGATGAGCATCACCTACTACAAGTATGAGGTTCCGACAGCCGCCGATCAGCTTGCCTGGACAAGTACGATTGACACGAAATTGAAGACCGTCCTTCTGAATCATACGCTTCCTTTTGTCTATCTGAACTCGAACTCGGTCCAAGTCAGCGGAAGCAATGGAAAAGCCACTTTGACCGGCGGTCTATACAACAAGCAGGTCCTTGCCAATGCAACGCAGGCTTTTGCCGGCAAGGGAACTCCGACCATCGAAGATGAAGTCTTCACTCTTTCCTACACGGAAACCGATGGATGCACGATCAGCGTTACCATCAAGAAGAATTCTTCTTCCAGAATCCAGTTGGATGCCGTCATCTATGAGAAATATCAGACCGGAAAGGCCTCTGATTGGACCGATAACGTAAAGAATACGATGAAGAAGACGATGAGCAACTATGTGCTTCCGTTCATCGATCTTGGTGTCGATACTCCGTTTACTGGAACAGTGACCTCTTCCAAGAACGTCTATCTGATGACCACAACCTGGGATGATAGCATCTTGACCAATGCCAAGACGACTTTGGAAGGTTTGGGATGGAAGACATTCCAGCAGACCAATATGTTTGTCGCCTACATCCGTTATGCGGATGGATCGGGATGTTTCATGAAGATTATCAAGCAGGTCTATGGCGATAGCTTTAGATGCTATCTTGATGCCTTCTATGTTCCAAAAGCAACAAAAGCCTATACCAAGGCAGCTTGGTCGGATACGGAGCTTGCATTCCTGAACAAGGAAACCGGAAACCACGCCGACAAGATTCCGTTCATCTGCCTAGGTGACGGAGACTACAAGACAACCGATGCTACAGCCACAGCCCTTGGAAACATCACCGGAACCGTATCGGATGGCGTGGTGTCTCTATCCGCTTTGGAAACCCTCATTGCCAGTGGTTACACCATCGAATTCAGCACCATCAACCAGAAGCCGTACTTTGAAGCCACCTATGAGGACGAGTCCGGCTATGTCATCACCTTGAACTTCAAGACAAGCAGTTCAAAACAGTGCATGGAAATCAAGTACGGAGAAGTTTTCAAGGCTCCTACCGAAGAGAATGCCAAATATACCGATGACGTCAAGACGAAGACAACAGCCTTCATCGGCGATGGAATTGAGCTTCCGTTCGTCTATCTTGGTGCAAAGGAACCGGAAATCACGGAAAAGACCTCTGAAATCGATTTGGTCGGAACAATGTGGGACGATTCCATCTATGATCTTGCCGCCAAAGCTTTCGAAGCCAAGAAGGCTGATGGTTGGACATATATGAGAAACTACTACGATGATAATTTCCAGGCTACCTTAGTTACACCTAGCGGAAAGAAGATCAAGGTCGTCATCAGCAAGGATTCCAATGAAAGACCGGTCATGAAGATCACAAAGAAGTAATCCGAATCGGACTGCCTGAAATACGGCAGTCCTTTTTTGTGCCGGCAAAGGAAAAAACATGTAAGCGCTTTTCTTTTAAAATCATTTTCTTTTTCGTCTGAATTTTTCACCGAATTATCAAAAATTCTTTGCAAGAAAAAGCTTTTCTTGAATATTTTTCGGTTTTGTTTGTCTAACTTGGAAGTTGCTCTTTTCAGATGAAATATCATATTCTAAATCAAGAATTAGGAGATTTGAATATCATGAAACGAAACAGAAGACTCATTCTTTTGCCTTTACTAGCCTTAGGACTGATTGGTTGTTCGGACAACAAAACAAATTCCAATAAGCCCTCGCTATCTGAAGCTCCAATATCCAACAGGGTGTCGAATAAATCCGATAAGAAAGATTCTTCAAGCACGAAGAAATCCGAAACATCAAAGGATTCCAAGAAGACGGATTCGAAGAGTTCTGCTTCAAAGTCGGATAAGCCATCCTCAAGTGCCGTCTCTCCTTCCACATCTTCTCCATCAAAAAGCAGCGAAGAGGAAGAAAGCAAATGGCCCGACAAAATAAAGGACGATATGAGAAAGTATCTTGGTGGAAATGTCCTTCCTTATGTCGATCTCGGAGCAAATTTGAAAACCATCTATGAAAGCTCCACAAAAACACTTTCCATCATCGGAGACAACATATATGGCATGACGTCTACAAGATTGAACAAAGCAAAAGCCAGCTATGAAGCCGGCGGTTATACAGTCACTCTTTCAGATGATTCCATGACAGCAATAGCAGAAGAGAAAGGACTTTCCGTCACATTCCACGACACAGGAATTCTTCAGCTTGATGCGGTATATACCGAGCCTTTCGATCCTTCGAAGGCAAGCCAGTGGCCACAGGAAATCATCGACGATCTGAACAACAACATCAACAACCATGCCGCGGATATTCCGTTTGTCTATCTTGGGTCGACAAATCCCACCGGAGAAATCGACAGAGACAACAACATGTATACCATTACAGGCGGTGTCTGGAATGATCAGATTACCGCTTTGGCAAAGTCTGCCTTCGAACAGGCAAATCTTTCGATTGCCAAAGAAGAGAACAAATGGTCGGTTGAGGTTTCCAATACGACATATGGAGCAATGCTGACGGCCAAAGCTACATTGGAAGATAAAACGGAACTCGAAATACATGTGCGAAAAGAGTATTTTTCCAAGAACTACAATGCAAAGATGACGATCCAATACACAGAGCCTTTCATCGAACCTGTCAATGGTTCCTGGACAAATGAAATAAACGATTTCTTCAAGATGGACTGTGATAAACACACTGTTCCTTACGTATATCTAGGAACCATGTCTCCGACATTCACGATCGATGGAACCAAAGGAACCATCACAGGTGGAGCGTATAACGAAGAAGTATTAAATATCCTTGAAAAGGCATTGAATAAGGAAAACACTTCCTTAGTTGATGACGAAAAATGGACGATTAAGAGAAGCAATGACATGATTACTGCCATTCGCATATTCAAGGATAAATGTTCATTTAGATTGCGTTTGAGCGAAGGTGATTTGAACGAGAAAGCCGAGCTTGAAATCACCTATATTCCAAAATATACGGTTAACGAATCCGCGGATTGGAAAGCAGAGACGAAAGCTGCCTTTGCCAGCGATTTAAACGGCAATGAGATTCCTTACGTCTATTTGGGAAACACGGACGAAACAGTGGTATTCGATGAGGATAGTTCCATCATGACAATTACCGGTGGAACCTATTATGAGGGGCTTCTTACCGAAGGTTACCTGAATTTCAAGAAGGCCGGATGGAATTATTCCATCAGTACGGAATTCGTAATGAACAGCTATTATGATTATTATGAATACGATACCCTCAGAGCCGACAAGGTCATCAACGCTTCAACGGGAGAGAAGCTTTCCATTGTCTTAACCGGAACGGACATCAGCGAAAGCGGTGTCAGCGGAAACTGCGTCATGAAGATCACTTATGACAAACCATATACTCCGCCTACCGGAGATGCTGCCAAATGGGATGCTTCCACCTTGGATTCCATGAAAGAACATCTTGCCGGTCATACCGTTCCATACGTCTATCTCAACAGCAAGAACATCCAGGTCGACTACGTCAAGAAGACTTATCCAGCTGACCAGTATTTGTCTTTGACCGGTGGAAAATTCGATGCAGCGATGCTGAATTATGCGGAAACGCAGTTTGCCGGTTGGACAAATGTGAAGAAAACCATGTCTTCTTTCAAGGCCGAAAACGTCGAGGAGGATGGATGCAAGCTTTCTGTCGAACTGTCCAATGATTATTCCACAAGCAAAGCCGTCATGAAGATCCGAATCAGCGAAGCCTTCAATCCGAATGTCCAGGCCGACTGGAGCCAGGAAATCAAGGATGCCATGAAGGATGTCTTCAACGGTCATACGCTTCCTTATATCCCGATGGGATGCTATGCTCCTAGTTTCACCAAATATCCGACAATGCACAACCTTACTATCCGCAATCTTGTCTGGGACGATTCGATTCTTTCTCTTGCCAAGACGGCTTTGGAGAATGCCGGTTGGACGGTCATCGAAAACGACTACAGTTCCACCCCGTCCTTGAATGCCTTTTCCAAGAATACGGATGGCTCCCTTCTGTATCTTAAACTATACAAGACCGGTCCATCCGATTCTCCTTATGCCAGCATCGATGCCTATTACAAAGAATCAGAAGGATTGCCGGAAACTCCGGCTAAGGCGAGTTGGTCTGACACCGAGAAGGCAAAACTGGATGCTTTGACCGAGAACAAATCCTCTTTGATTCCTTTCCTTTATATGGGAGACGGTGAATATACGATAACCGACACTTCTTCGTCAACCACTTTGAAAGGGTCAGAGCTTTATTACACCGAGATTCTCGAATTCGCCGCAAGTCTTAAGAATCTTGGATACCAAAAAATCGGTTTCGACTCTTTAAGCATCAATCTGATCAAACTCAATGCAAGATACGAAGACAGCGAAGGTAACCAGATCAGTCTCACCGTCACTAATACCTATAGCAGTGGAAAGAAGGTGGCATCCCTTAGCGTTTCCTATAAAGCCAGTGTAAAAGAGCCTACTGGGGAAGATGCTAAATGGGATGACAAGACAAAGGCAAAGATTCAGGCCTTTGTCGGAGAAGATGTCGAGATCCCCTATGTGTTCTTGGGAACCTTGTCGGTGAAGAGCGAGAACGTATCCACCAAAGAACTCGATCTCATCGGCGACGAATGGAAGGACAGCTACCTGGACAAGGCTTATCAGGCATTCAATACAGCAGGATGGAATACAACCAAAGATACTTTCGATAACACAGTCAGCGCCGTATTGACGACTCCTTCAAACAAGCAGATCAAAGTAGTGGTTCTCGAAGTCGATGGTATTGCCAGGCTTCAGATTTTCGTCAAATAAGATGCAAACAGCAGGCTAAAGACTAGTCTGCTGTTTTTTTGTATATGTATGAAAGCGCTAACAGAATTCTTTATCTATGCTTTTCACCTTACAAAATCAAAATAAAGCAAATTCTTGTTTTTTTCCTATTCCAGTTACAATTTTTGAAATAGCAAATACACGTAGACCTTTATTTTTAATGTGAAAGCGCTTTTTACAATGTTCGTTTTTTTCTCTTTTTTTCTTCTTTATGTATTTTTTACATTTTTAAATTTCGAAAAAACGGCTTAATTTAGGCAAATATTGTAAATTTTGTGTGTTTTAAGGTTTTATGTATTTATTACATAAGGCAATTTTCCCGTTATTGCAGTAAAGCGAAATTGTGCTTATCATTTTTGCATATATTAGGAGGCTAATATAAATGAAAAAGAAAAAACTGCTCTTATTATCCGTTCTGACCCTCTCTTTGTTCGGCTGTTCCGAAACAGGAAAGTCGACTGCTTCCAAACCGATATCCGAAGCTCCGATTTCCAATAAGAACAACGATTCTACAAAGAATTCGACCAAGAAGACCGATTCCACCGCTCCGAAAGACAGCGCAACATCAGCTTCAGCTGTCAAACCGGACAGCGAAAAGCCGTCTACAACGGTCGATTCCGATGCAAAGGATTCCACATCCAAAGCCGATAGTGGCACTGGGTCTGTTTCCAGTCCGACTGTTTCTCCAAGCACAGAAGAATCCAGCGCTTCCAGCGACATCTATTCTTCGACAAAATGGAAGAAGGATGTTGTAGATATGATGGTCAAGTATCTTGGCGGAAATATCCTTCCTTATGTCGAACTCGGATCAAAGATCATCCCAACATGGGATAGCAGTACATCCACTCTTTCCATCATGGGAAACATCACCAGTGGCATGACCCAGAACCGTCTTGATGCCGTCAAGACGGATTATGAGGCTTCCGGTTTTACTGTGTCGGTCGCATCCAGCAAACTCACTGCAACAGACACGGCAAAAGGTCTGACCGTCGTTTTCTATGACAACTCCGGCATCCTCGAACTCGATGCCACCTACAATGAGCCGTTCAATCCTGCCTCAGCCAGTGCCTGGCCACAGGAAATCATCGATGATTTGAATCTCAATATCGGTGGAAACCATGCTGCCGATGTTCCTTTTGTCTACCTCGGAACCGCAAATCCTACCGGTGAAATGAGCACGTATTCCAAAAAATACACCATTACCGGAGGAACATGGAACAATCAGATCACTACGCTTGCCGAGACTGCTTTCAATGCCGCGAATGCCTCGATTACCGATGACGCCAACAAGTGGATTATCACTACCGGCGTAAATTCCTATGGAACCACCTTCAATGCCAATGTCACGCTTGCCGATGGAACAACCATGAAGGTGGCTATCGAAGCTCCATACTCCTCTTCCTATTCCACTACCGCTTCCAAGGCGAAGATGGAAATCACCTTCACAGAGGCTTTTGTTGTTCCTGCAAGCGGTGATTGGACACAGGATGTCAAGGACGAATTCAACGATAAGGCTGACGGGCATATCATCCCTTACTTCTATTTGGGCACATTAGCTCCGACAGTTTCTTATTACAGTTACTACAATGAAATTGACATCAAAGGCGGTACCTGGAACGATCAAATTTATACTCTCTGCGAAACAGCACTCAACAATGAAAATGCTACCTTAACAGATGATAACTTGAAGTGGAAGATTACGAAGAACACTTCCGATCTTACTGCATCCCGTATGTATACAGATGGATGCTCCTTGTCTTTGAAGCTGAAGAAAAATTCATACAATGATCAGCCGGTAGTTGAAGTCACTTATGCTCAAGGATACAATGCCCCTCAGGGCGCCGATTGGTCCGCTACTACGAAGCAGAATTTCACCGACCACCTCGATGGCAATACGGTTCCTTATGTATACCTTGGTACGACAAGCGAAACGGCTGATTGGGATGATTCTCTTTCCATGCTGACAATCACAGGTGACACCTATTTCACTGCCGTCCTTAATGGAGGTCTTTCAAGCTTCCAGGCAGCAGGATGGACTGCAGCTATCAAGACTATCACTGAGGAAGATTATTATTATGGGAATTATTCCTATAATATTATGCAGGCAGAGAAAGTCATCGATGCGACGACAGGATCTAAATTGGTTGCTACTTTGACTGGTTCATCCATAAGCTCCTATAGCGGAACCGTCTCCGGCGACTGCAAACTCTCCATCCAGTATTTCAAGCCTTATGTTGCACCTACCGGCGATGCTGCAAAATGGGATGATACGACTTTACAGTTCATGAAGGACAATCTCCAGGGTCATACTGTTCCTTATGTCTATCTCAATACCACCACTCTCAAGACTTCCGGTATCAGCGGAACCTCAGCTACAATCACCGGTGGTCTCTTCTCCACTGCTATGTTGACTGCTGCCAATACTGCTTATAGCACTTGGACAAATCCGAAGATCGAGAACGAAAAATTCACTGCCTCCTACAAGGAAGCCGATGGCTGCAGTCTGACAGTGACGCTTTCAAAGACCAGCGAGGGCAAAGCTCAGCTTTATATCACAGTTTCCGCTTCCTTCCGTGCTGATGCTGCAGCAGATTGGACCGATGCGATGAAGACAAGCATGAAGAACTGCCTCAACGGAAATACCATCCCGTACATCAAGCTTGGTATTGCCACGCCTTCCGCTACGGAATACAAATCCATGAACAACATCACCATCAAGGGAAGTGTGTGGGATGATTCGATTCTCACCTTGGCAAAGACCGATTTGGAAGCTGCCGGATGGGAAGCCTTCAAGGATGCTTATTCCACGACTACCGAATATCTATATGCCTTCACAAAACTTGCGACAAATGATTATCTTGCACTGAAGCTGTATAAATCTGGATCAGGATCTTATATAGATGTCTATTACTATGCTCCTTCCACCACTACGGCAACAAAGACCGATTGGTCTGCTACAGAAAAAACATTCCTTGATTCCAAGACACAGAACCATTCAGACAAAGTTCCGTTCTTCTACATGGGCGATGGTGACTATACCACTAGTGATGCCACAACGACCGTTGGGGACAAGATCAGTGGAACATCATACGATCTGAATGAAGTATTCGAATACTACAAGGTCTTGAAAGCTGCCGGATATACCAAATTCTCCTTCAATTATTTCGGATATACTTCTGTAGAACTTAAGGCTGGATATGTTGATCCGACAACCGGATACAAGATTGATCTTAAGACCGATTACAGCGGATACGGGACTTCGAAGAAACATACCATTGAAATCAACTATACCTCCTCTTTCCAGGTACCGACCGGTGATGATGCAAAATGGTCCGATGATGTCAATACAGAAGTCACGACATTCATCGGAGACAATCTCTCAGTTCCTTTTGTCTATCTCGGAACAGACAATGTAACGACAAAGAAATACACGAGTGAATTGGATATTGTCGGTGGCACATGGGATGATCAGATTCTTGATCTTGCCTATAATGCCTTCAGCAATAGCAGTGATGGTTGGACTGTCGTAAAGAACAACTACGATTCTCAGATTATGGCGTTCTTGACTACTCCAAGCGGACATAATCTCAAAGTCATCGTCAAAGAAAACTACTCAAATAAAGCCGTCATAGAAATCTATAAGAAGTAAACATGAAAAAAAGACTGTTAACAATTCGTTAGGATTTAACGAAAGACTTAGCAGTCTTTTTTATTGGCATTTCTTGTTTGATACTCAAAGAAACGTTTTAGACAACCGCTCTCTTATAACTATTTAATAGAACAAGAAGTTCATACACAAAAAACAAGTTTTGCCATAAAATTATCAATATCCCTGATATCCTTTTTTAAATCGATATCATAGCTATCACCATGGAACTTTTACCGGTTTTTTACTCCATTCGCCGATATTCATAAACTTGTCATCATTGATCGATATGTAACCATCAAACTGCCCATCGTTCTGCCATTCCAGCAGTTTGCTTTTCTGGTTTTCCTTAAGATTAGGAAAATAAATCTTAAACTTTACATTCTCTGAAGAAAAAAGCATGCATTCAAATTCTTTTTTCTTAAGTTCTGTTCCGGATTCAAGAATAATGACACAATCATCATCTTTGATTACAGGTTCTCTTGAAACATCATCTTCATAAATAGAGAAATGGATACTAAAGAATCTTTTTGCTTCACTCTTTTCACTGTAGACAATGTAATTATCCTCAACATATGTTGAAAGGTTAAAGCTTGTCTTGTCTTGCTCGTACCAGGAATTGATGGAATACATTTTATCCATGGATCTTTCGTCATTGCCACAAGAACACAGCATCGACGAAAACAATAATGCAACAATTGTTTTTTTCATTTTTTATCTCCTATTTTGGATAGACAAAGGTTATGCAAGAAAAGCCGACATGACCGGATATATCATAAAATCTCGGTTCGGAAGTATGGCCATCTCTTAATTCATAGAATAGTTTTGTTTTCACAGAGGTAAATATCCAGAACTTTGTTGTCTTTTGATAATATTTGTATCCGTTGACAGCCATAGAATGAGAACCATAAGTGTCATTGGATGTTGACCATATACTCGGTATGTTGTTTTCAATGTTTTTGGCTACTGCATCCGCATAATAACCCCATCTATAAACACAATTCGTTTTAAATGTCGCACCATATTTTTGACCAACCCATTTTATTAGATTAGCAGTTTGCCCCGTTGTCCCGCCATCACATTTCCCATATTTTTCATCTGCCATCTTTCGGACTGAAGCAAAAAGTTCTGGAAAATCATAATTCGTTAAATACCATTTATCTTTCTTTTCACCATCTACTTCTGTTTGTTCACGGCATTTGCCAGTGGAATCAAAATATTTTACGTATATGTGAGGTTCTTCGACACGAGGATTATAAATAATCTCTTTATCAGAACCAGGCATTTGGTCTTGATAAATACTATCTGTATAATACTGTAAAACATGGTATGCAGAGACCATCCAACAATTACTCTCTGAATATGGAAATCCATTTTCATAGTGGTGATAAGCAGATAATTTATATTGGGTAAATCCTTTCATGGACAAAGATTTTTCTTTGGCTATTTTATAGCCTTTTCCATAAACATCCGAAACATATTGATCCGGATTTTCAATTTTACCACAGCCTTTTTTCTCATCCCCTCGATTATTACTTAATTCAATATTTTCCCACTCAGTCTCTTCTGAATTGTTTTTATCATCAACAGAATACCAAAGACCATTATAAAAATATTGATATCCAGTAGAACAGGCAAACAAACGTGTCACAGATTCAGATACATTTTTATAAGGATTTTCACCTGTGGTCTGAATATCATAGAGAACATAATCATAGCCAACAACTACATAACCACAATCATCATTGAAATCAACAAGATAACCATCCATTTCCTTCCAATCATCCAAAATCAATATATCCATTACATTTTCAACACTTGAAGCATGGAAAGGGATTTTATCAGGATAAGTCTCATTATACATTCCTTGAAACTTATCTAAATTATCGACAATAACTTCTACGGAATCGGATGGTTTTGTCGCCCCAGAAGAACTGACCATACTCACTACTGTATCATTGATGTAAAAGTTACTTGTACCATATGGTATCATTACGGATGAAAGCAAAATTGTCTTAATTTTTTTCATCATTTGCTCCTTTATTTCGCTGTCCTTTTCAACAAAAATAGTACTCGATTTTATATTTTACACTATGAACTCATACGCTTTTCTCCTTTCTCCATTTAGGAATTTCCTAATCATTCAGACTGGCATTTTTTGATGATAGGGAAATTCTTTAAAACATGATGGTAAACATAAAGACCGAATGTCTCGCTAAGGAAGAATGATACCAGGTTCATCTGAATAAAATCGATAAAGAAGTCGGAAGAATAGGAAGGAAGCAATGCTGTCACTCCAAAAATGATTGATATCAAACATCCAGTTAAGATTTTTGAAACAAAAAATAAGAAGAACAGAAAGAGTTCTTTTTTGTTCTTAAATATTGGAATTTTCTTCTCCGACATGGCAAAAGATATCGAGGATACGAGAACGCTAAAAACAAGACTCATCGCAAAGACAAACAGAACCGTTGTTGTCAAGCTTGAAAAGGGTCGGCATCCGGATACGGATAGGCTTACTGTTAACAATACACTTAGATTGAGAATTTCTATATTTTTCTTCCTTGTCTCGATTTCCCCTTCCGTAAGTTTCGAAAAATCAAGTTTCTGATTCTTCGGCTTCGGATTGCTTACAGCATGGATTTCTTCCTTTTGTATGTCCTTATGATTCTTGGCATATTCCTTTGCACTCTGATTCAAATGGATGTTCACGGATTTATATAGGAACAGATGGGTAACCAACATCAAAACAAATACAATCCGAAGAAAGATAAGAACATTGACATGGGTCTGTGAAATTCCGTCCTTGGTTTCATATTTCACGAAAAGAAAGGATAGTGGCATAGCAAGAAGAAGCAGAATAACTGGGATAAGAAGAACCAAAGTCATAACTGCCTTGGATTTGAATATCGGAATATTGTTTTCTGATTCACATATTTTTCTTACTTTATAAGATAGAACAAAAAGAAGGATCAGAAAAATCGCAAACATAATCTGGGAGAATTGATTATACAAGGGATTATATCCAGAAACAAAAAGAAGGAGATATACGAATTCAAAGATGAAATAGTATTCAAATAGACGATTCGCTTTTTTGTTCAGTATCAAGTCCGAATAGTTTGAAATTTTTTCCTTGTGGATCAAATTCATCTTTTCAGTCCTCTTTTTTCTAATATAATAAATAATTATTTTTTAATCAAGAAAATATTTTAAAATATTAAAGTAAAAATTACATATTTTTTCTTTATTCTGTAATTTATACATTCGATTAATTTGCTTAGTTTCATGACGTTCTATATAAATCAATTTAGTTAAAATAAAAAAACGCCTATAACTTATTTTCATTATAGGCATTTTAAAAATCAATTTTAGATTTGTTTATTTATCCAATTTTTCGGGGTCAAACTTAGATAGATACTGCATTACGGATTGGCTGACGTTTTTCAGGGTATCTCCGTCCATCGGATTGGAGATATTTGCCTTCTTAAGAAGGTCACGGAAAGGATAGGTTCCGGCAAGTTTATCGAAGGCGATGTACTTTTCGAAAGTCTTCTTCTGATCTTCTCTGGATTCCTGGAAGAATTCGAGTGCGACAACCTGGGCAATGGTATAGTCAAGATAATAGAGAGGGTTTTCGAAGATATGGTGCTGTCTCATCCAATATCCGCCGGACATGAGGAATTCGTTTCCGGTGTAATCCTTGGAAGGAAGATACTGCTTTTCGAGTTCTCTCCAGTAGGCTTTGCGCTCTTTATGGGTAAGGGAAGGATTCTGATAGCAATAAGTCTGGAAGGCATCCACGATAGCTCCGTAGGGAATGAAGGTGATGGCATCGGCTAGGTGCTGGTATTTGTATTTGTCTGCATCTTCCTTGAAGAAATAATCCATCCATGGATAGGTGATGAATTCCATGCTCATGGAGTGCATCTCACAGCATTCCATTCCTGGAGAACGGTAGCTCGGCACTTCTTCTTCGCCGCCCAAGAAGCCTTGAAGTGCATGTCCGAACTCATGGGTTAGCGTATCGACATCACCGCTGGTTCCGTTGGAATTTGAGAAGATGAATGCTGTCTTCAGTCCCGAAATGTAATCCATATAGCCTCCGCCTGCTTTTCCCGGCTTTGCTTCCAGATCCATGCAGTGGTGTTCGACCATGAAATCAAAATAATGGCTGGCTATCGGAGATAGTTCGCGATACATCTTCTCAGCTGCCTTGACCAGGTCCTGGATGTTTCCTTTCGGTGTCGGATTTCCGGTCTTATAGAAGATGACATCGTCATAGTATCTGTGATCTTTTCCATAGCCGATTCTTTCCCTTTGGTCTTTCTTGATCTTTTCGCTGAGCGGTACGATATATTCCAGGATTTTTTCTCTATACTCCTTAGCATCCTCCTGATTCCAGTCGAGTCTTCCCATCCTATCGTATCCAAGCTGGACAAAATCTTTATATCCGAGTCTGTTTGCGATTCTTGTTCTGACCTGAACCATCCTAGAATAGATATCACCGATTTTCTCATCGTTTTTCTGATAAAAATCCCAGACTAGTTTACTTGCTTCTCTTCTTTCCTCACGATCCAAGGATGATGTGAACTTTCCCATCTGGGAAATAGAGTATTCATTGCCTTTGTATTGAATCAGAGCAGAGGAAATGAGATTTACGTACTCGGTTTGGAGTTTGTTCTCTTCGACAAGATCCGGAATAATTTCGTCCGAGAAGGTTTTATTTCTCAGTTCGATCTGTCTGAAGAAGAGGTCGTGGAATCTTTCCTCCAGATCTTTTTTGAACTTGGATTTTAGGATATCCTGTTCGATTGCATTGGTCGCCTGATCGATTTCCGGAGAAATTTCGTTGAGGAGATTGCTCAGTTCATCGTATCTCTTGTCCCGGGTATCGATGGTATGACGGATATAAATGAGGGATGCCATCGTCTGAATGTCATCCTCAAAGGCAAAATAGTCTTTGACGGCCTGGATAGCTTCTTCTTTGGTTTCGGCTTGTCGGATGGCATTCTGAATATCCTTTGCCTTTTCCAAAATTTCCTGTTTGTCAGGAGTCTTGATTTCCACGTCTTCAAGATATTTGAAGTCTTTCGTAAAATGCTGTACCATTTTTTTCTCCTAATTTAGATGATATAAGTCCGTATATTTCTTCGTCAGATATTCGATATATGGTTTGGCCGAAAATTTTTCTCCTGTGATTTCATAGATCCAATCCTTTGTATCCAGAAGAGGGGCTTTTTCGAAGACATGCTTCTTCATCCATCCAAGGATGAGATCCATTCTTCCTTCAGAAAGAGTTTTTGCCAGGCCAAGTTCCTTGTCGAGTCTCTTGACATAGATACAGTTGAGTGCGTTTCCGATTGCATAGGTAGGGAAGTAACCGAATCCTGATGACCAATGGACATCCTGAAGAATTCCTTCTTGATCATTAAGGATGTCAACACCTAGGATTTCCTTGTACAGGCGATTCCATTCCTGGTTCAGATTTTCGAAATCCGTTTCGCCTCTCATAATCTTCCGCTCTAGGCGATAACGGATAAGGATATGAAGGGAATAGCTGAGTTCATCTGCTTCGGTTCTCAGTTTGTTATTGAAATCCACATAATTGACTCCTTCATAGAGATCAGAGGCAGAAACATCATGCATTTCCTCGGAGAATTCCGATGCAAAATACGGATAGATGGCTTGAATATATTCTTTGCTTCTTCCGATGACATTCTCATAGAACCTAGATACCGATTCATGTTTTCCCATCGTAAGGCATCCTTCTCCTAAATGGGAGAGGAATACTTCCTTAGGAATGTTCTGGCCGAAGATGGCATGTCCTCCTTCATGGATGATACTATACATATTGGAGATGAAGGCTGTCTCAGAATACTTTGTCGTGACTCGGACATCATTCTGATCCAATTGGTCCGTAAAGGGATGCTCGGTCGTCGAAATCGAGCCTCGGTCAAAATCGAATCCGTTGAACCTCAGAAGATACTCGGTGAATCTTTCCTGTTTGAAGATAGGTACTCTCCGATTGAGAAAGTTATGTCTTGGAACATAGTTGGAAGATTTGACTTTCTTGAAAAGGGGAACAATTCCTTTTTCAAGTTCATCAAAGAATTCATCCAAATCCTTGGTCGTGAATCCATCCTCGTAATCGGAAAATAAGGTGTTGTATAAATCATTCTTGTCAACATCATCTCTTAATAAAAGAAGGTGTTTCTGCATTTCATATATTTTTTCTAATGTCGGAGCAAACAAGGAATACTTCTTGGCATTCTTAGATTCCAACCAGATTTGATAGGCATTGGAAAAAAGTGCATTAGCCTCTTCATTCGTCTTTTCGTCAACATGTTCGTTTCGTTTGTAATCCTTATAGAGTTCTTTGATCAGTTTTGCGTCATATAGTTTTAATTCGTCCTTTCTTTCATTTAAATCCTTGATGAGATTTATATATTCATCGGATTTCTGCAAAATAAAAATTTGTCCTTGCAAAGCGATGACGTCCTTGCTGTCATCTTCCATTCCTTCTTTGGGGCAGGCTGTCTCCATATCGTAGTTGATCACGTGGATGCAATGGGAAAGCCTTTCTACTTTGGCAAGTATTTGATAAAGCCGGTTGATTTTTTCTTCGGTTTCCATTCTGTGTGTTCTCCTTTGTCTATATATCCTATCCGTTCTTTGTTTTGTTTCCCACTGTTTTTTGTATAATACAGGCAAAAAACATCAAGGAAATGCTTTTTTGGTTCAATTTTAAAAACAGCGATCAAAAAAGGAAGAGATGTTGAAGCTATTTTTCTTATATCTTTTTCTGAAACAACGGAACATTTCAAATCTCAAGGATTGATAAGCTGGTCCTCTTTCTTACTTTTTGGAATAAATCATGATGGTAGAATGGGGACTTTTCCCTGTTTTTGGATGAAAAAGACAGGATTTTATATATCTTTAAAGTCTCTGTTTGATATAATAACTTCGTTATATATTATTTAAAGAGGATAAACAAATGTCAAAAGAAGTATTCAGTCTAGACTTCTATGGCAAAAAACTCACGGTAGAAACCGGTGAGATTGCCAAACAGGCAGATGGGAGCTGCCTAGTCCGTTTCAACGATACGACAGTTCTTTGTGCCGTTTGCGGTGCAAAGGAAGCAAAGCTTGGTCAGGATTTCTTCCCACTAACCGTCAACTATTTCGAACGTCAGTATGCAGCAGGCAAGATTCCTGGATCTTTCTTAAGAAGAGAAGGTAGACAATCCACAAGAGAGACTCTCTTCTCCAGAGTCATCGATCGTCCGATTCGTCCGATGTTCCCTGAAGGATATGTCAACGAGACTCAGATTACTGCAACTGTCATGTCTGTCGACGGTGATGCTGCTCCGGAAATCGCTGCCATGTTCGGCTCCTCTCTTGCTCTTTGCATCTCCGATATTCCGTTCGATGAGCCGATTGCCGGTGTCCATGTCGGAAGAGTCGACGGAAAACTCATCATTAACCCGACTCAGGAAGAAGCAAGCAAATCCGATATCAATTTGACTGTTGCCGGTACAGAAACTGCCATCAACATGGTGGAAGCCGGTGCTGCCGAAGTAAGCGAAGACGATATGCTTGACGCCTTGATGTTCGGTCATGAAGCCATCAAAAAACTTTGCGCCTTCGAAAAGGAAATCGTAAGCAAGGTCGGAAAGACAAAGAGACCGCTCAACATCTACAAGATCGACGAAGATTTCGCTAACGCCTGTCGCAACTATGTTGCTCCTGGACAGAGCGAAACCCAGGAACAGCGTCTTATCAAAGCCGTTTCCATCTTCGATAAACTCGAAAGGCAGAATACAATCGATGCTTTGGAAAAAGAAGTCATCGATATCTATGATGCCAAAGAATATAAGACCCAGCAACTTCATGACATCACCGTCAATGAAGCCAAAGAAGTCCTTGAGACTGTAGTCCGCAACGAAGTCAGAAGACTGATCACGGAAGACAAGGTCCGTCCGGATGGAAGAAAGGTCGATGAAATCCGTCCGCTCGATGCTCAGGTACACCTTCTTCCTAGAGCTCACGGATCCGCTTTGTTCACCCGTGGACAGACTCAGGTCCTTTCTACCTGTACTCTCGGAAGTCTCGAAGAAGCTCAGATTCTCGATGATGTCGTAGGTCCAGATCACAAGAGATGGATGCATCATTACAACTTCCCGCCTTTCTCTGTCGGAGAGCTTGGCAGAATGGGCACTCCGGGAAGAAGAGAATTGGGTCATGGAAATCTCGGCGAGAGAGCTCTCAGCTATGTGATTCCTTCCGAAGAAGAATTCCCATATACCATCCGCTGTGTTGCTGAAGTCTGTGAGAGCAATGGTTCGTCTTCTCAGGCTTCTATCTGTGCCTCCTGTATGGCTCTTATGGATGCTGGTGTACCGATCAAAGCACCGGTTTCCGGTATTGCCATGGGTCTTATCACTTCCGGTCCGCTTGACGGCAATCATCCTTACACGATTTTGACCGATATTCAGGGTATGGAAGATCATCTCGGTGATATGGACTTCAAGGTTGCTGGAACACCTAATGGTATCACAGCCCTTCAGATGGATATCAAGATCCGCGGTATCACAAAGGAAGTCCTTAGAGAAGCCCTCTATCAGTCCAAGCCTGCCAGAAAACAAATTCTCGATGTCATGCTTTCTGCTATCTCCGAACCGAGAACTGAACTCAGCGAATATGCCTTGAAGATGAAGAAATTCTACATCCTTCCCGATAAGATCCGCGAAGTCATCGGTTCTCAGGGCAAGGTCATCAACGGCATTGTCAAGGATTGCAACAATGATGTGAAGATCGATATCGAAGACGATGGAAGAGTCATCCTCTACTCCGTCCATAAGGAAACCATCGAAAAGGCCTATGAGATGATCATGAACATCGCCAAGGTTCCGGAAGTCGGTGAAGTCTATGATGCCAAAGTCGTCCGTATCGAAAGCTATGGAGCATTCGTCAATCTCTTTGGTTCTACCGATGCCTTATGCCATATCTCCAAACTCGGATGGAATCGTGTCGAAAAGGTCGAGGATGTCTGCAAACTCGGAGATATTCTCAAGGTCATCATCACAGGTATCGATGAACAGGGCAGAATCGATGTTTCTCACCGCGAATTCGTTCCAAAACCGGAAGGCTATGTAGAACGTCCGGAACGAGAAAAGAAACCATTCCGCAAGGATTTCCACAAGGATCGTCACTAATTTTGATACTCTAAGCCGAGAGAACTACTCTCGGCTCTTCCCAGTTAATGGAGGCAATATAAAAATGAGAAAAGCAAAGAACTTGATGTCGGTAGCTCTACTTTCTGCTTTGATGATGTCTTCTTGTCAATCTACTCAGGTCGGTACAATCAAACTTATGTTCGACAATAATGTTTCGTTTGTCGATGCTTCCTACAATTCCAAGGAATTGAAGGGACCCAGTGGTACGAAAATCGAAAATGGTCTTCCTGAAGTAAAACAGGATGGCTATTATTTCATCGGTTGGAGAGAAAAAGACAGCAACGGCAACTATCGTGCCATATCAAAGCTGAAGGATGCTGATTCCGACAATTCTTACTATTACTATCCTTATGGAACCGATTATCTCTATCCTTATTTCGAAAAGGAAGTAAAAATCACTTTCGATGCCGGTACAAATGCAACAATGGTCAAACCCGCAGGAAACGCCGAAGGATACGATAACAACTATCTGAACTTCAAGGGTTACACCAACAAAACGATTTCCTCTACGAACTTTTTGCCGACCGCAACAAAAGATCATGCCCGTTTCCAATATTGGTATACGACAAAGAAGATTGTCAAAGTCAATAATGTGGAAGGTGGCGGTTATCACTATGCCTTAGATAACGCCAGTGAAACCGGTGTCTATCGTTTCGATACGGCATTCGGAACGGATAATATGAAGTTCCTGGATAATAGTTTTACCTTATATGCCTCTTGGGAAGATGATCCATATGTGACCTTGAATTTCGGACTCGATGGAATCGAAAACTATAAATTCCAAGCCTACGATGAAAAGATCGGCGATAAGTTAAAGGAAGGCATCAAAGCCAGACTTAACGTCGAATATCAGGATAACGGCCTTTTCTATAAGGAAAAGAAACTTGCCGGTATCTACTTGGATCCGGAATTCACAAAGCTTACTTCTCTGGATATCAAGGTATCTTCCTATGACCTGAATCTTTATATGAAATGGTTAGAAAAAGCCAATGTCACATTGGATTATAATGGTGGAACCTTCCAGGGCAAATCTTCTGAGAAATTGGAGGGCTATTATGATACGGATACGATTTCCAAGGAAACATTGGATACGTATGTTCCGGTAAAGGAAAATGCCACTTTCGTTGGTTGGGAACTCGATGGAACCACCTTCGTTGCCGGACAGACGAAAATCGCAACTACCGCAACACTCAAGGCTGTCTATGATGACAATCCATCTTTGTCTGTCACCTATATTTATCCGCTCGGATATGAAGGAAGCCTCGAAGGGAAGACAACCCATGAATACAAGCTGGGTGATGATATTTCCGCTTTCATCAATGACATGAAGAATACCTCCTTATTGAGTGAAGGCGAACATTTCGTCGGTGTCTATCAGGCTACAAATCAGACCGAAGAAAGTGATTTGAGCCAGATGAATTTTGTTCCTGTCACTTCTTATCTCATGCCGAAAGACAATGCCAGATACTACATCAGCATCGGCGTCGATGAAAAGGTCACGTTGAAAGATGTCACGGATGGAATGGTAAGCGAAAATGGAAAGACCAAGTTCTTCTCCAATCTTGACACCGTCAATCTAGAAGCATTTGAAGCTGATCCAAAAGCCGATGTCGGCGATAAGATCTTCGATGGTCTTTTCTCGGATCAGGCATGCACGAAGGAAATCGTTTCGGATCGTAACGGAACCACTTATGCACTTACCGATCGTGCCAGAAAGTATTATTCTACTGGAAGCACCATCTACAGAAAACGTACTACCGGTGTCAAGCTGACCTTCAAGAAGGTCGATGGAACCGAGATTGGAAGTGCCTATTTCATTCCGAACAAGAGAGTCAACGAAAGCGAAGTCAGACAACGTATGGCTGAAAAATTCCCGTCACTGACATACACGAAGTTCTATGAAGATGCTGGCTGCACCAAGGAAATCACTTCTATCCCGCAGACAGCTAAGACAATTTACGTAAAATAAAATTATGAAACGCTTTCCCTCGAAAGAGGAAAAGCGTTTTGTAGGAAAACACATAATTATCAAAGAAGGCTATTTAAAATGAGTTTAACAGCAGGTATTGTCGGCTTACCGAACGTGGGTAAATCCACGCTCTTCAACGCCATTACAAATTCAAATATTTTGGCAGAAAACTATCCTTTTGCAACTATCGAACCAAATACCGGTGTTGTGGAAGTTAAAGATCCCAGATTCGATCATCTTGTCGAATTGTTCCAACCGAAGAAACAAGTTAGAGCTACATTCGAATTCACGGATATCGCCGGATTAGTCAAGGGAGCCAGCAAAGGCGAAGGCCTTGGAAACCAGTTCCTGGGAAACATCCGAAACACGGATGCGATCATCCATGTCGTGCGCTGCTTCGATGATCCCAATATCATTTCCTATAACGGAAGACCAGTTGATCCGATCACAGACGCAAACGAAATCAATCTGGAATTGATTCTCAGTGATATCGATGTTCTCACCAAGAGACTTGAAAAAATCGAACGTTATGCAACCATGACCAAGGACAAGGAAAAACTGACCGAATGTTCAGCCATACACAAGCTTCTTGATGTCCTTCAGCATGAGAAACTGGCAACGGCTGCGCTTCCTCTCCTCACTGCAGAGGAACTTCCGATGATCAAGAGTTTTGCCCTTATCACCTTGAAACCTGTCATCTATGTCGGAAACGTGGATGAGGAATCCTATGCCAATCCGATGGGCAACCCCTATTTTGCCAAGCTATCCGAATTTGCCAAAGAAAACAATGCCGAATGCATTCCGGTTTCTGCCTTGATCGAAGAGGAATTGACCAAAGTCACTCCGGAAGAAAGAAAAGAATATCTTGAGAGTCTTGGAACCACCCTTTCAGGTCTAGACAAGATAACAAACGCTGCCTATCATATCCTCGGTCTGAGGACATTCTTCACCACCGGTGTAGACGAGGTAAGAGCCTGGACGTTCAAGGAAGGCATGACAGCACCTGAATGTGCCGGTATTATCCATACCGACTTCCAGAAATTCTTCTTGAAAGCAGAAGTCTATTCTTATGACGATCTGGAAAAATATGGAAGCGAAGAGGCTGTCAAGGCTGCCGGAAGATACATGACTGTCGGAAAAGACTACATTGTCAAAGACGGCGACTGTCTCTACATCCGTTCCGCTGCCAAAAAGAAATAGTCATGGATATCCGCACTGGTTTTGGATATGATATCCACACATTAAAACCAGGATCTTCGATCCGGCTTGGCGGTGTGGATATTCCCTCCGATTATTCCATCGTTGCCCACTCGGATGGTGATTTGGTCTACCACGCTTTGGCTCAGGCAGTTTTTTCAAGCTTGGGGCTCGAAGATATCGGAACTTATTTTCCTGATACTTCTTCTTCGACTTTGAACATGGATTCTGTGCTTTTGGTCGAGGAAAGCTTAAAACAGCTGAAGATTAAAGGATATACCATCTCCAATGTCGTTGTCGACATTGTAACCGAAGTCCCTAAGCTTAAACCCTTCAAAAAAGAAATCAAATCTTCTTTAGCCAAGCTTCTTGGACTAAAGGAAGATAGAATTGCCGTTCACGCCAACACATCGGAAAAGGTGGGACCAGTCGGCGAGAAAAAAGCAATCGAATGTTATTGTCAGCTGTTGATCATTGGTTGAGGTAATTATTATGGATATTCAAGAAAGTATCAAGCAGGAACTGAAGAAAATCGTTTCTGAAATGGGAGTCGAAGTACAAGATTCGGAAATCGTTCTCACTCCTTCCAATTCTCCGGAACACGGAGATTATGCCAGCAATCTTGCCCTCCGCAAGGCAAAGGCCCTGAAGATGAAGCCAATCGATTTGGCTAAGAAAATCGAGGAAGTTTTCCATCTCGATGGCGTTGACCATCTTGAGGCATGTATGCCTGGATTCCTCAATTTCTTTTTGAAGCAGGACCAGCTTGGCAGCATCATCAAAACAATCATCGACGAGAATGAAGACTACGGCAATCTGACCTACGGCAAAGGAATCAAGGTCGATATCGAATACGTCTCGGCTAATCCGACAGGGACATTGCATCTGGGTCATGCAAGAGGTGCAGCTCTGGGTGACTGTCTCTCCCGTCTATACAAGAAGGCCGGATATGATGTAACCAGAGAATACTACGTCAATGATGCCGGTGTCCAGATGGATCATCTTGCTTCATCCTTGATGGTAAGATATCTTGAACTCTTCGGAGAAAAAAGAGAACTAGGTGAAAATGACTATCATGGGCCTGAAATCATCGAACTTGCAAAACTCCTCAAAGAGGAAATCGGTGACAGCTATGTCAAGGATCCGGAATCACACCTCGAGGAATTCAAGAAATTCGGTGGAAAACATCTTCTTGAAAGAATTAAAAAAGACCTGCATGAATTCCGTGTCGACCAGGATGTCTATTCCAGTGAAAAGGCCATCCGTGACAGAGGGGATGTCGAAAAGGTTCTCGAGAAGCTGAAACCTTATTGCTATACACAGGATGGTGCTTTGTGGTTGAATACAACTAAGGATGGCGATGACAAGGACAGAGTCTTAGTCAAATCCGATGGTCATTATACTTATCTTCTTCCCGATATTGCCTATCATAATGACAAGTTCGAAAGAGGATTCGATCTTCTCATCGATTTATTCGGTGCCGATCATCATGGATATGTCGCCCGTCTTAAATCCTCCCAGAAGGATCTTGGACACAATCCCGATCATCTTGTCGTCTCTTTGGTTCAGATGGTCAGGCTTTTCAAGAACGGCGAAGAATTCAAGATGAGCAAACGTACCGGAAACGCCATCACCATGAAAGAACTCATCGAAGAGGTCGGTGTCGATTCCGTCCGTTATTTCTTTGTTTCCAGAAGTGGTAATTCCCATCTTGACTTCGATATCGATTTGGCTAAAAAACTCGGCAGCGAAAATCCGGTCTATTACTGCCAGTACACGCATGCAAGACTTTGCGGAATCATGAAAAACGGCGAGAGATTCCTGCCCGAAGATTTCTCGGGGAGTATGCTTTCGACGGAAAGCGAAAAGAACCTTCTCATCCTTCTGAAGTCCTATCCGGATATCATCCTTACTGCCACCAAGGAAAACGAACCTTACAAAGTTACCAACTATGTTCATGACCTTTCCACTGCCATCAATGAGTTCTATACCAAGTGCAGGGTCCTTGATGATGCCGATGTTGCTCTCTCGAAACAGAGACTTGGCCTTGTCAAAGCCTGCGAAATTGTTCTCAAGAACGCCATGAACCTCATCGGCGTCAATGCTCCGGACCGCATGACCAGCGAAGAAAAGGAAGCAAAGTAGAAAAATACCTTTGAGATAATTCCAAGAAAGAGTATACTTTTAAGGTAAATTCCGATTATATATATAGGAGAAGATTTATATGACAAATAATGTTTCATATGTTGATCTGGCTTACCAGATTCTTGTCGATAAGTACAACAGTGACAGCAAGAACAATGGCGGCAAATCCGTTCCGATGAAATTCCTTGATCTTCTCAAGGAAGTAGGCGACAGACTTGGTTTCACCACAGAAGAGGAATTCCTCAACCTTGCTTCCAAGTTCTATACTGCACTTACCCTGGATGGACGTTTCGTCTCCAAGGAGAACAACACCTGGGTTTTGCGTGAACATGAAAAATATGAAGATGTCCACATCGATATGAACAAAATCTATACTGAAGATGAGGATGAAGACGAAGACAGCGAAAAGGAACTCGGTGACAGCGAAGACGAAATCGAGGAAGCCATCAACAGAGATAGCGACGAAGATAAAGATATCGAAGCCGAAAACGAAGACGATATTCCTGTCAATTCCGGCGACATGGATGACGACGAAAACAACTGATATTTTTCAGAATTGTTATGATCAAGGCTCAAGTGAATAGCTTGAGCCTTTTCACACATAAAGGAGAAAAAAATGAACAACGGCGTATTAGAAAGCATTTTCGAGAAAATCGAAAGCTATGATTCCATCGTCATCTTCGGACACAAGAATCCAGACGGAGACTGCGTTGGTTCCGTGATGGGACTGAAGAGCGAACTTCAGTATCTTTTCCCGAAGAAAAAGATTTACGGAGTCGGAACCCACCCCTCCTATCTTCCGAAATTTGTCCAACCTTCCGATGAAATCGGGGAAGATGTCATCGCTTCCTCGTTGGCCATCATGGTAGATTTAAGCGATCTCGACAGAGTTGAGGATCAGAGAATCCTCAAAGCCAAGGAAATCGTCTGCTTCGATCATCATGTTCAGCAGGACAAGCCTTACAACTTCCTCTGCTATCGCGAAGAGGAGGCACCAAGTGCCACATTCATCCTGGCTAAGGTATATCTTGAACATTACAAGTTTCTAACAAAAGAAGCAGCCACTTATTTCTATATGGGCCTTGTGACCGATACCGGAAGATTCCAGTTCGACTCGAATCCGGATACGCTTCTTATGGCTAGCAAGCTTATTTCCTTGGGTGTCGACTATAAATCCCTGTACAACGACCTTTATCAGCAATCCAGCAAGGACTTGAAATACCGTGCATTCATCTACAACAACTATAAGTTCAGCGGCAAAGTCACCTATGTGATTGTCCGTAAAGAAGACTATCTGTCTCTTGGTCTTTCTTCCAATCAGGCCGCCGGAAAAGTGAATCTTCTCTCCTTGCTCGACAATCATCCGATATGGGTCAGTTTCCTCGAAGAAGAAAACGGCGATATCCGTGTGGAATACAGAGCCAATGGTCATTACAATGTCCAGAAGACAGCTACCGAGTTCGGTGGTGGCGGACATTTCTCAGCTTCCGGATGCACGCTCAAGAACTTGGACAGAGTCGATGAGATCTTGGAAAGTCTCAACTCTCTGGAGGAAGTAAAATGACAGAAGGGCAGCTTGACCAAGTCATCCGTTCGATGCAGGCAAGCATCATCGAAGCCTCCAAAGAGATCATGCGCATCTACAACGAAGGGTTCGATGTCGAAATCAAAAGCGACAATTCCCCAGTCACCAAAGCGGATTTGGCCAGCAACAGGATCATCAAGGAGCATCTGAAACAGTATTCCGAAATCGGATGGCTGAGTGAAGAGGACAAAGACGATTTATCCAGACTCGACAAAAAATATGTCTTTGTCGTAGATCCTCTGGATGGGACCCAGGATTTTGTCGACCACGACAATTCCTTCTCCATCAACCTAGCCTTGGTCAAGGACGGAAAACCTTTAGTGGCTTTCATCGGGGTTCCGTCCTATCAGGCTTATGCCTATGCCTATAAAGGAAGAGGCTGTTTTCTTTTCAATGCTGATCATTCCCGGACAAAGCTTCATGTCTCCGAACGCGTAGATCATTTGATCTATCTTTCCAGCATGACTCACGAAAACGATGAGGAAAAAGCAGTCGTCCAGAATCACCAGGACTTAATCGACCATGTCATCCGTGCCGGTGCTTCGACAAAAGCAATTCTCCTTGCCTTAGGCAAGGGAGACGCCTCAATCCGTTATACCGACAAGACAAAGGAATGGGATGTCTGTGCTCCTGACCTCATTGTCAGGGAAGCAGGAGGAATCTTCCTCGATACCAAGAAAAAAGAGTTTTCCTACAACAAGAAGGACGTCTATAACCATGATGGTTATTGCATGTTCAATCGAGTAGAAAACATGGTACTCCTCAATGAAAAATAAAGCGATTCTCTTACTCTTATCCTTGTTTCTGACTAGCTGCACAAACCCATCCACAAGCAATAAGCCAACAATAGACAATAAGGAATCCGCAGTTTCGGAAAAATCGGACGCCGATTCAAAAAGCAATTTCGAATCCGCTTCTAAAAATAATTCCGTTTCCAGTTCCACAAGCGAAGATATTTATGATACTTTCTATCTTGTGAACGACATCCACGGGTCGATTGAAGAAAACACGGATGTTTCTTCTCCGGAGGCTGGATTTGCCAAACTCGACTATTTCATCAGAACGGATGAAGACTATTCTTCCTCTAGTTTTCTAATCTGCGGCGGAGATACGTACCAAGGAAGCTACCAAGCCTATCATAGCATGGACTTGGTCAACGAGCTTCTTTCGGATATGAACGTGATTGCTTCTGCTGTCGGAAACCACGAATTCGATTGGTCTTCCACAAAACTGAAGGAACTTGTGAACGCTTCTCCATTTCCCATCATGGCCTGCAATATCCTTTCCAAAAGCACAGGAAAGCAAGTCGATTTCGTAAAGAAATCCACAATCTATACTTCCGAGACCGGTGCAAAATTCGGAATTATCGGAATCATCGGTCCAGGCGAAGAAAGCGACATCATGCCAAGCTACATCCAGGATTATACATTCTCAAGCGAAGCTAAGTATGTAAAGGAAGAACTGGACAAAATGAAAGACTGTGACTACCACATTCTTCTTTGCCACGATTCGCCTTCCAACAACAACGGATATCTGAATCGCCTGGTTCCGGAACTGATTTCCAGCAACTATCAGATCGATGCCGTATGCGGAGCCCACACCCATATGTTCGAATCTTCCTCGATTTCCGGCGTTCCCTATGTCCAGGCAGGAAGCAACACACGAGGATACGGAAAGTTCAAGTTCAGAAGAAAGACAAAAAAATGTGTTTTCTCCGGTTACAATCAGTTCACCAAATCCCAGATCAAACAAGTCAATGAAACACTCCTCGATCCGGAACTGGTTTCCAAGATACAAGGCGATAGGTATTACACTCTAGGCAAGGAATCCTTGAACGTTTCGCTGAATGGAACGTTGGAAAAGACAAACCACATGCATAAGTTTTTGCCTACCGTAATCTTGGAGCAGGCTTTGCGTTCGAACAAGAAGAAGACAAATCCCATCATTGCCGTCCACAACGGAAACGGAGGAATACGTTCTTCGATTCCTCAAGGTATGCTGACGAGAAACGCTCTGTTCAAGGCATCACCATTCATGAACAAACTAAGAATCCGCCGAAATGTTTCAGGCAACGTAGTCAACAATACTTTGGGAATAAGCTATTACAACGGTAATCAAACAAATACGACGCGTAACTACCTCTATCGGATCGAAGACGATCAACCATTCTCGACATCACAGAACTACGACGTCGTTACGATAGACTTCGTCTATGAGAGCAGCTTCTTCAAAAAAATGCAAGGAAACTGGGAACCTCTCCTGGAGAACGGCGAAGATATCATCATGCCAGAAGCAATGATCAACTATGTCACCAACTATCCTTCTTCTGTCATCGACTATACTCAGTTCGATTGCACAAAATAGATCTAAAAAAACTATCGATGGATTTTTTCCAAAGATAGTTTTTTCTTTTCTAAAGTATAGGGGCTTTAAGGTATCCTTTCCTTTGGCAGTATCCGGACACTGTCATCATGCTGGACAGGGCATTATATCTGAGAGCATAGTTGTTGTATTTTTTATACGGAGAGTTCTTTTCGTCTGTCATGATATCATATTTATCCAATTCTTCCGATAAGGTGTGATATGGTTCCTTCATTTTCAAGGAACGATCTTTGAGAAATTTTTTCAGAAAGAGGATAGAGAAGTCGTCGTTTGCTTTTGCTTTCTGCATATCGATGGTGGTTCCAGAGAGAATGATTTCCTGTTCCTTCATGATATCTGCGAGAGGATTCTTTCCGGGAACAAGCTTCCTTTCGTTCACCAATGTCTCATAGAGCTTATTGATGCTTTGGAATCTTTCTTTTTCGTACGGAACAAGTTCGTCCAGGGCCTGATAGGCTTTTTTCTGCGCTTTCTTTACCAGCAGAATTGTAACAAGGAAGCTGATGAAAAACAAAACGAAGATGGCTAGAATAATCACAACAACCCAGATAACGGTAAAGGTCGCTTCGTCCATAAATGTATTCAATGACATAGTTTCACCTCTTATGGTTTCATGATATGATATTTTACAGGAAACGGAATCAAAAATGAACGAGAATTATTTTATCCTGCTTCTTGCAGGAAGCGGAAGCAGACTTTACGACAAGATCCATATGAAGAAGCAGTTCTATCCTCTTAGAGGAAAGGAGATGTTCCTTTATCCCCTGAAAAGCGCCGTCGACTCTTCTCTTTTCTCCAGAATCGTTCTGGTGGTAGATGAGGAGGACAAGACCAAAGTAACGGATATCCTGAACCGGGAATTCCCTGGCAACGACTTTAAGATTGCCGTAGGAGGAAAGGACAGGAACGAATCGGTAGGAAACGGACTTGCTCTACTGAAAAACACGGCAAAAGAGAATGCTTATGTCTTCATCCATGATTCTGACCGTGTTCTCCTCTCTTCTTCTTTTCTGATAGAGCTGGAAGAAAAAGTCAGAGGCTATGACGCCTTGACTCCTGTCCTGGATCTACATGATTCCATTCTGAAGGAAGAAAGAGATCGGATCGAATATCTTGACAGAAACGGCGTCAAACTGATTCAGACTCCACAGGTTTTTCTTTATTTCAAGATACAGGAAATCTATGAAAACGGATATGACAAACAAGACACGGACGATTTCAAGAAAGCGGTTGCAGCAGGTCTTCGTGTCAGAACCGTTCCGGGAGTCTACGAAAACTTCAAAGTGACAACAATTGACGAATTATCCCTTATTCAGCGGATTTTCGGCCATTGATTTTTCAATTTTGTTTCCTTTGTTTGTTTCAAAAGACAAATTTCAAAAAAGATAGCGTTTTCCTCTTTTCCTGGACAATGGTATCTTTTAAAATATAGGCTCACTCAATAGGGATATTTGTAATATCCATGCATAAAGAGGGTACCAAAATGGTTAAATTCGAATCTGTCGGACATCAGTTCCAGGACCTCGATTGGTCCTTAGTCGACAAAAAAGCCGAAGCTGTCAGTGAGAAGATCGAGAAGAAGACAGGAGCAGGAGCCGATTTCCTTGGTTGGCTTGATTACGCCTCCAAGTTCAGCGAAGAGGAGCTTCAGAAGATCCTGAAAGCCAGCAAGCACATCCGCGAGAACTATGAAGCTCTTGTCGTCATCGGTATCGGAGGTTCTTATCTTGGAGCCAGAGCTGCTATCGACAGTCTCAACGGTCTTTTCCCGGAAGACCAGTTCGAAATAATCTATTTAGGAAACACTTTAAGTGCTTCTTATACCTATCAGGTGATGAAGCATCTCGAAAACAAGAGATTCGCCATCAACGTCATTTCCAAATCCGGTACGACGACCGAACCCAGTGTTGCCTTTAGACTTCTTAAGGATATGCTGGAAAAGAAATACGGTCACGAATATCTGAAAGATGCCATCTATGCCACAACCGACAGAGCCAGAGGTGCCCTTATTCAGGAAGCCAAGGCAGAAGGATATGAAAGCTTTGTCATTCCGGATGATATCGGTGGCAGATTCTCCGTCATCACTCCGGTCGGCCTTCTTCCGATTGCCTGTGCCGGAATCGATATCCGATCCTTCCTTGCCGGTGTCAAGGATGGCGAAAAGGATTATTCCTGCAAGGACTACAGAAAGAACCCGGCCTACCTATATGGTGCCACCCGTTATCTGCTCAATGTCCAGAAGAAATTCTCTTCCGAAATGTTCGTCTCCTATGAGCCTCAGAACAAGATGATCGAAGAATGGCTGAAACAGCTTTTCGATGAATCCGAAGGGAAGGAAAACCAGGCACTGCTTTGCTCTTCTGGTATTTTCACCACAGATCTCCATTCCATGGGTCAGTTCATCCAGCAGGGTACACCATGTCTTTTCGAAACCATCATCCGCAGTGAAAAATCCTCATTCGATGTTGTTGTTCCGGAAGACAAGGAAAATCTCGACAATCTCAACTATCTCGCAGGAAAAACCATGTCATTCATCAACAACAAGGCCTATGAAGCTACTTTGGATGCTCATACTTCCGGCCATACTCCGGCCAATATCATTACCGTGGAGAAGATGGATGCGTATAATCTCGGAAATCTCATGTATTTCTTCTTCCGTGCCTGTGCCTTCTCCGCTTATCTGTTGGATGTCAATCCGTTCAACCAGCCTGGCGTAGAAATCTACAAGAGCAACATGTTCAAGCTTCTTGGTAAGCCTGTCAAAAAATAGCTACAAAACTGAAAAGCCCCACATAGCGTGAGGCTTTTTTCGTTTTTCATTTTCCTCTTGCAATCTTTGAAATATAGGAAGGGACATCCAAAATCGAGCTTGTGACACCAAGATCCTGATATGCCTGATAGGCAGCAACGTGGACCATATGGTCTGCAAAGACAACCGTCTGATCGAAACCGATTCTCTTCGGAGCATAAGCCAATAAGCCGCATAGATACCCGCTAAGTCCATCTCCGGATCCTGCTTTAGCAAGATTGACGGTCGGTTTATAACTGCTCTCCTCGTAATTTCCTTCTTCATTTACGTAAATACTCTTCGATGATTTCAATAGAACATTCACCTGGTATTTTCTGCAGAATGAGATGGTGTCTTCAAGATATTCAGAGGGTTCTCTTCCCTTTCCTTCAAGTTTCATAAGAAGGGAAGCTTCTTTCAAATGGGGCGTGAGGATCAGCTTCTGTTTTGGATTTTTCTTGGATAGGAGGTCTTCGTTCTTACTTAGAAGCGTAATCCCGGTTGCGTCAACGATAAGGTGGTTCTCATAGACCTGAAGAAGATTTTCCAGAAATTGCTGGTTCGATTCCGAGTCTGCGACTCCGTTTCCGAAAAGAAGGGAATCGTATTTGTTCAGAAAGGATAGATCCTGGTTTGCCAGAAAGGAATCTCCGTCATTCAGAAGCGGTTCGATGATTTGAGTCGGATTCATCCTTGAGACAATAGAGGGATAAATACTGTCGACAACGGAAAGAGCCGTATATCCGTTTGCCGATGCAAAGCAGCAATTCGAAGCGATGATGACACAAAGGGGATAGCGTCGGCTCCCTGCTATGATCAAACTTCTGCCGTAATCCGATTTGATGCTATCATCCTTTCTTTTTGTATAAAGAATATTATCGATATCAAAGAATCTTTTTAGGTCCATTTATCAATTCCTTTCCATCATAGACATCTTGAAGCATTTCCTTTGAGTTTTTATAAAGATCGAAGAAATTCTGCTGATATAGTTCTTTTGAGATATAACTGACCAACATCATATGTGCCTTCATTTGAAGGGAAATCCTGTGGAACACCTTCTTTGCAAATTTTTTGTCCTTTTCGATAAGGTAATCACGAATATGCTTAATAGCCTTGAGATTGTAGTAAAGAGCATCTCTTTTCCGATGAACGGCGCTTCCTTTTCTCTGAACATAATGATAGAGCTGTTTACGATAGAATCTGACCTCTTTTGCGTGATATAGAACTTCCATAAAGAAAGGCCAATCTTCGTAGATATCCATATCGGAAAAGAAAGAAATCTGATTTTTCTTGAGAAATTCCGTTCTGTAGATTCTAGCCCAACAGTAGACCTGATATTTCATGTTAAGGTGATTGAAAAAACGATAAATAACTTTCCTTCCTTCCCCATGATACCTAGTGCGGAACGGTTCCAACCATTTCCATTTGGGATAAAGATAATAGCTGGAAGAAATCATGTCCGCTTTCGGATACTTGATTGCCTTGCTTACCATGAAAGAAAGGAAGTTCTCTTCCAGGATGTCATCACTGTCCACAAAGGAAATATAAGTGCCTCTTGCCTGAAGAATTCCCGCATTTCTGCTGGCAGAGATTCCATAATTTTTCTCATGTTGATAGACAAAGACAAGAGAGGGATGTTCTTTTTCGTATTTTTTTGCCAATTCAACCATAGTCTCATCGCTTCCGAAGCATTCCAAAAGTATTTCATAGCGGAAGTCTACTTTCTGTGCAAGGAGAGAACGGATGCATTTTTCGAAATATTCGTGTTCCTTATAGACAGGAACGATGACAGACACTTTGATTTCGTTGTTTTCCATAGGTCTATATTATATGGGATAAAACAAAAAGTATAAAGAAATAGATTTTTTCTTGATTCGGAGATATAGAGGATTTTATCGTCTCCAATCGATAAAAAGTCATGTTTCCGGATTTTGTCTTTAAACCTGTCCTGTTTTTTCTTTGTTTTGTCCCTATGTTATACCTGAGTAAAAACTTCCCTTTACACTGCTTGTTTTTCAGTGTATATTTTAGTCATCCACTTTGAGGTGAATACATGTCAATGAATATAGTTTTTGGAAAAATACCAGTCAAAAATGTTCTTCTAGGGAAAAGAAAACCGATTCATGTTTTCTTGAATCAGGAACATCCGGATCAAGACATCCTGTCTCTCTGTAGAAAGAAAAACATCGGGGTGAAGATGGTAACCAGACAATATCTGGACAAGGTAACCGGAGAACTCAACCATCAGGGGGTTGCTGCTTCGATGCCTGAATTCGTCTACACTCCTCTTGATGATCTTCTTGAATCCTTGCCGAAAAACGAAGATTCAACTTTGATCATGCTTGACGGCATCTCAGACCCTGTCAATTTCGGTTCTATCATCCGTTCATCCACCGCCTTCAAGGTCGATGGTATCATCATCGGAAAGAATCGACAGGTTCCTGTCACAGGAACGGTTTCGAAGATTGCGACCGGAGGAGAGGAAATCATTCCAATCGTCCAGGTCACGAATCTGACTCAGACCATCAACCGTCTGAAGAAGGAAGGCTATTGGATTGTAGCTAGCGCCGGTGAAGGAAAAGACATCTACGATGAAATCGACTATACTGGAAGAATCTGCCTTGTCGTCGGAAGTGAGGGATTTGGAGTATCGAAGCTTGTCAGGGAAAATTCGGATTTTGTCGCATCCATTCCTCTTCCCGGACAGGTAAAGGCACTCAACGCTGCTATTGCCACGGCAGTCTTCCTTGCGGAAATCAATTCCACAAGAAGACGTAAAGCAAAAGAAAAAGCAGGAAAATAACATACAAAAAAAGCAAAAGGAAACAGAAACATGAATAAAAAATCCAAAGATTTTTCGATATGCTATATGTCCAGGGATATGGTTGAACTCATGAACCAAATGACGCATTTTGATAAGAAAGATGCGCCAAAGGGGATTTATGAATACAGCTATGATTTCCTGGATTTTCCTTTGGACGAACTAGCCATGAAAGCGAAGGACGTTCCAATGTGCATGGACGAAATCCTTAGAAGGTATTCGAATCTTGTCCAGGGGGCTTCAAGGAGATTCGTCGAGGCACATCCGGGTGAGGATTTCGACGAGCTTGTCATCTATCTTTTCAACGTTCTCAGAAAAGCCGTACAACTATACGATATCGATAAAGGTCATTTTGAAAACTTGTCGAAGAGCATGCTTCGCCTATCAATTCTCCATTTTGCTTCCAGACGCTCAAGAGACATTTCCACGGAAATCAAATATCTGGGAACCAGACTTACCGATTCGGCACAAGAAGGCGTTCTGATGGATTCACTGGCATCTCCGGAACAGATGTCTGAGGAAGTCAAACTTAAACTTGATATGGAACAATATGAAAGTTATCTCGATGACAGGCAGAAAGAGATTTTTTCGCTATATCGTTTAGGATTCACTTATCGTGAAATCGCCGATAAGCTTCATTTAAGTCATTCTTATGTCGGTCTTGTGTTGTCCGAAATCATAAAGGACCTAATTGCCTGGAGACAAAAAGATCTCATTTGAAAGTCACTTTCCGTAAGAATTGGATATAAGAAACATTCCAAGCAAAAAGTTTAGCCCTTTTGCATAGACTTTGCTATGTTCAGATGCAGGATCAGAGGATTCGGAAATAACATTTCCTTCTTACCTCTAAAGAACACCATTAGAAGGAAATCCTTTCCTCAAGAGGATGCTCAATCTAATCCAAAAAGAGTATTCAAAGCGGTATAATACCTGACTTTTTGAGATGAGTGCGATTTCTACTACTTGCCTGGATCGTC
>ERZ808240.897-NODE-897-length-37970-cov-7.446050_pt1 | contig 37970 bp, 33 predicted proteins | sample MGYA00521084_ERZ808240 | MGnify/ENA primary metagenome ERZ808240 (study PRJEB31516, sample SAMN03275571) | gut metagenome | biome: mammalia-associated habitat; material: feces | host: Papio cynocephalus | place: Kenya | collected 2012-08-06 ... | reverse complement strand
TTAACGGGTGATTTCAGCATTTGTTTTTCGGAACATCTAACTGGACACCCTATTTGTTTTATTATAGCATTCTTTTTGCTTTAATGTTTCAAGACCATTTATGTGTCTGTTGTCCCTTACAGTATAAGAGTATGTATCTTTCTGTTTTGTCAGTTAAGGTTTACTCTTATGCCAGCGTAGAACATGCGGCCATGCACAGGTCCCCAAATCATGGTGGGTTCAAATGCACTTGACCAAGGATTGCTGGCTCCATAGATGGTTGTATCTTGCGTAAAGTTGGTAAGATTTTCGCCACCAATGTAAACAGACCAGTGCCTGAACCATCTTGTAACTTGTGCACTGACTTGAGAATAAGCCTTAAAGCGAGTGTTCCATGCAGACAGTTGTGTCGTATTATCGGTGTATGCAGCAGGCAGACGACCGCCACCATTCAACTGCCATGTGGCATCAAACTGCCATAGTCCGAGCGGTGTCTTGTATGATGCCGTAACCAATCCTTTGTATTTGCTGGTCAATGGGCGTTCCATCAGTTTTCCGCCATAGGTTGTTTTCACGTCATTCAGACGGTAAGCCGCAGTAAGCGTCATGCCCTTGAAGAGCGGATAAGTAGCATCTATCTGCATGGTGTGCGAATAAGACTTGCCGTTCAGGTTGGTGATATGTATGACAGAAGGGTTGCTGTCATAGTCTATTACTGCCTGATTGCCAAAGCGGGTATAGTAATATTCTGCATTCAGCTTCAGTGTTTCGCCAAACAGCGGTATGTAGAAAGCTGCGCTGGCTCCATAGTTCCATGCATCTTCCTGTTTCAGAGGGTCTATTACCAGTCTCCTTCCGCTGGTCATCAGATAGTTGTTTTCTGCCAATGCGTGTACGGTACGATAGCCTTTTCCTGCCGACAACCGCAGACTGACAGCACTGACAGGCGTATATTTCACGTGGAAGCGTGGCGTAATGAAGTTGCCGTATAGCGAACTGTGGTCCAGACGTATGCCTGCCATGGCTGTAAAGTGGTGTCCCAGGTTAAGTGTATATTGTGCATAAGCTCCAGGAACTGTTTCTTTATCGTTGATACGACTGCTTACCGTAGGTGCGTTATAGTCGATATTGCCCTCATAGGCAGCATCAGTCAATGTGCGATAATGTTGCCCTAGATAATCATGGTTGAGGCTCAATCCTAACGACAGGTTGTGAACCTTGGTAAAGTTGGTCTCAAAAATGAGCGATGCATACAGGTTTTTCTCATTTACATCATACCCTTTCAGACCGTAAGTAGCATCCAATTGGTGCATAGAAGCCGATGTCATGAGAGCTATATTGGTGCCATGGTCACTATCCAAGATAAAAGCATTTTTGGCATAAGCCTCATATCTGTTGCTTTTCAAGGCTATGCGGTAGAGAGGTTCATCGGCATTATGTTCTGTGTGGTGCCCATCAGCCATTTGTCCACCGTTTCTATTCTCCTTCAATGCACCTATACCGCCATGAAACAGATAGTTTTTGTGTCTGTAAAACCATCTGTTTTGCAGGTTGTATTGTTCCACTTTGGGCTTGTCCAAGAACCCGTCATTATTGTCATCATGATTTTTTGTACTGTTTTCATAATGCAACAAAATCTCTGTACTCAGTCCACTGTTCATGTGGATGTTGGCATCGGCGTTAGCCTCCATTCTGCTTTTGGTATCTTGAAAGAGGTTAACCTCTATGTTTTCTTCATCTTCAGGCTTCTTGTAGTCCACATTGATTTGTCCTGTTATCGATTCATAGCCGTTTTTGACAGATGCACTGCCTTTAGACACTTGTATGGCTTTCATCCATGGACCAGGCACATAGCCCAGTGCATAAGGTGCTGCAGCCCCTCTAAAGTTAGGTATGTTTTCTGTCAACATTTGCACATACGTGCCCGACAGTCCGAGCAGTTTTATCTGCCGTGCTCCAGTAGTGGCATCGTTATAGCTTACATCTACCGATGGATTGGTAGAGAAGCTCTCGCCCAAATTACAGCAAGCAGCCTTGAACAGTTCTTCGCGTCTCATGCTGACTGCATTGAGTGGACCTGCCAATCTTGATGTTCCCACACGCCGGGTGGTTATCTGTACGTCTTTTAGTGTGTGGCTTTGGCTGATAGAGTCGCTATCGGTTACTGTATTTATTCGTGAAAGTGGCTGGTCAGCATAGGCATGAACTGTAGCCAACAAGGCAGAACCAGCTATTAAAATCTTGGCTTTATTATACATTTTTCTTATTTTCTGATACTTAAACTACATAAAAAATGACTGCAAAGTTACTGCATATAGTCTGCAACTGAGTTGCAAAGGTTTTACAACCATGTTGCAAACAGTGCATATAACATTGCCACCTGTCTATCTGTTCAGACGGTCAGGTGTAAAGTTTGCGTTTGTAACCTTCTGCATAAGCAGAAGGACTAAGCTTATCAAATAACAAGAATACGGATAATAGACAAGTAGAGCCTTGGCGGAGCATGGGGTGCCACCTGTTTCAACGCTGCCTTGTTGTGTGGCAAGTAGGCTGACAACAGCCATTGCTCAGCTCCTTTAAAGAGTTTGACCACTATGGCTACAGGCGACGGACAAGTAGGTTGTTGCTTGGCTACTGATGTAGGCGACAGCTTCATAAACACGTATTCCATGCAACTTTTCTTGCTGATGCCGCCCTGATGGTTGCAATGCTTCATGCACGCCATGGGCACACCAATCTGCACTTTGTCGTGATGCAGACAGTGTGTAACGTAAGTGCCCACGCCCATATATATAATGAGGAGCGAGAGCAACGCTGCCATCAGTATGTTGCTTGAGTGTTTCATTAATACTTGTCTATAAAAAACTTCTCTCTCTAAACTAAAAAATGTGTAAGGATTACTGTTTTGTAATTCTGTAAAACACTTATAATGTATGATTGTTTTGCAAAGTTATGGCAATATACATAGATTGCAAAATGTTTTTTGTATATTTAATATTAATTGACGGTTAAACAGACAGAGTGTGCTTGTTTTTTATAGAAATGTTACTTTTGTTAGGCAAAACTTGATGTAATCATGCATTTTCTTGCTCATTAGCGGAATAGATTGTATCTTTGACACAGTAAAAAGTAAAGACAATGAACAGTAATTGTGCAAACACGAACCACGAGGTGCAGGTACGCAACGCATGTGAAGATGACTGCGATACCTTGGCACGCATCTACTCAAAGTATATAATGGAAACTACTATAAGTTTTGAAACGTCTCCCGTTACGCCCCAAGAGATGTTGAGGCGCATGCGGTTGATAATTCGGCATTGCCCTTATTTTGTAGCCGAACTGGATGGCAAGGTCATCGGTTATGCCTATGCCCATCCATGGAAAGAGCGTGCAGCTTATAGGCATACTCTTGAAACTACGGTGTATGTAGATGCAGCTTACACACATCAAGGTATAGGTTCCTTGCTGGTAAAGCGGTTGATAGCGGCATGCAAGCAGCTTGACTGCCATGCGTTGATAGCTTGCATCACTGGTGGCAATACGCCCAGCATCAATATGCACAGTCGGTTAGGCTTTTGCCCTGTGTCAAGTTTTAAGCAAGTAGGCTATAAGTTTGGGCGTTGGCTGGATGTGGTTGATATGGAATTGCAGTTATAATTATTGTCTGTACACAGATATTTTGTATGCGTGAAATGCGTTTTCTGCCTGCTATAAGGCTGGAAACGCATTTTATTCATGTGCTATTTCACCCTTTTTGTCATCTAAAGTTGTTACCTTTGCAATGCAAGAGAGGCTTGCTCGTGGTACCATATCTGACAGCTACCCCTCTCTTATGCAAAATAATCATTTAGCTTATACTTTATAAACAATATGAGAAAGCTTCATTCTATCATGTTTGCGGGAACGGGCAGTGATGTAGGCAAGAGTGTTATAGCCGCTGCTTTCTGCCGTATTTTTAGGCAAGACGGTTACCATCCAGCCCCTTTTAAAGCGCAAAACATGGCCCTTAACTCTTTTGTTACGCCCGACGGACTTGAAATAGGCCGTGCACAAGTGGTGCAGGCGGAGGCTGCCGGTGTGGCACCTCATACCGATATGAATCCGATACTGCTGAAACCTCAAAGCGACCACACTTGTCAGGTAGTGCTCAACGGCAAGGTAGAGGGCAACAAAGATGCTTATTATTATTTTAAGAAAGAGGGTCGCCAAGTCTATCGGCGTGCAGTATGCGATGCTTACGACCGCTTGTCCCGACAATATAACCCGATAGTGATGGAGGGTGCCGGCAGTATATCAGAGCTCAACCTTAGAGATACCGATTTAGTCAATATGCCTATGGCCATGCATGCAGGTGCAGATGTGATATTGGTGGCCGATATTGACCGTGGTGGAGTGTTTGCCAGTGTGTATGGTTCCATTATGCTGCAACGCCCGGAAGAGCGCAAGCACATCAAAGGCATACTGATCAACAAGTTCAGAGGCGATATCCGACTGTTTCAGTCGGGCGTCAAAATGATAGAAGAGCTATGTCATGTGCCTGTCATAGGTGTGGTACCTTATTTTAAGGACATTCATATAGAAGAGGAAGACAGTCTGCAACTGTCTTCCAAACTGCACTCGGCTCATGCCGAGGGCAAGGTAAGTGTAGCGGTTGTGCTGCTCCGCCATCTGAGCAATTTTACCGACTTTGATGCACTGGAGCATGATGCACGTATCCACTTGTTTTATTCTAACAATGTAAAAGATATGGCCGAGGCAGACATTATCATCGTGCCTGGCACCAAGAATACCTTGGCAGACCTGTATGAACTGCGGCGCAACGGCATGGCAGAAGCCATTGTCAAGGCGCATCGCAATGGCAAAACAGTGCTGGGCATCTGTGGAGGTTACCAGATATTGGGGCAAGAAATAGCCGATCCTGACCATGTGGAAGGGCAAGTAGACCGTTTGCCGGGGTTGGCTTTGCTGCCTGTGCGCACTGTGATGAATGGACAGAAGACTACCCGGCAGACCTCTTTCGCGCTGAGCAGGTTGCAACCGTCTGCGCTGCATGGCTATGAGATACACAATGGCAGCACCTTTGCCACTATAGACGAGCCTGTTACGCCACTGTGTTATAAGGCTGACGGCAGTACTGACGGCTGTGTGGCAGACGCCAAATGCATGGGAACGTATATGCATGGCATATTGGACAATGCAGAATTTGTTGACTTTCTGCTGAAACCTTATGCACAACGGATAGCGCAGTCGCAGCCACAAGAGAGCTATGCTGACTTTAAGGAGCGGCAATATAACCTGTTGGCAGACCATGTCAGGAAGCATGTAGACATGAAAAAGGTGTATCAGATACTAACAGACAGCAGCCATGATTAACGGACACGGTGATGACCTGTACCGCTATGCGGGTAAGGTGCATATGAATTTCAGTTCCAATATTGATGCTTCTGCCCGTTTACAGCCGCTTATGGCACATCTGACCCATTGCCTGAACTCTATCAGAAACTATCCGGAGCCCAGTCCTGATAGTCTGGAACAGGCCATAGCCCGCAAGTTGGGCGTAGCAGCCCGTCATGTGCTGGCAGCCAATGGTGCTACCGAGTGTATCTATCTGTTGGCTCAACATCTGGCAGCTGATGCCACGGGCAAGCCTTTGCGCCATGCTATCGTGCAACCCACGTTTAGCGAGTATGCTGATGCTTGCAAGCTTTATGGCAATAGTGTGGTTGGTGTTGACGGGCAATCATTGTGGCAGACAGGCTTTCTGCAACAGATAGACGTGTGCTGGCTGTGCAACCCTAACAACCCTACGGGACGTATGTTTGCTGTCAACCATCTGTTACAGCTGATAGATGCCAATCCGCGTACCTTGTTTATTGTAGACCAAAGTTATGAAGACTATGTGGCGCAACCTGTTGTTGCTGCAAAGCAAGTGGCTCAACGGTCTAATGTTGTAGCACTGCACTCCATGACCAAACGCTACTGTGTGCCAGGGCTTCGCTTGGGCTATATGGTGGCTTCGCCTCAACTGATAGCCCAAATAAAGGCGCATCGTTACCCCTGGAGCATGGGCGCACTGTCTCTTCATGCAGGACTGTTCCTTGTCAATCAGGCAGAAGCAGTGCTCGGTGGGGTGGAGCAGCGCTTGGCTGAGGCCCGCCGATTGGCACAGCTGCTGGCTGCAATACCCACATTGCAGGTAATATCTTCTGCTACTACTTTCTTTCTCGTTCGTATAGACTGTGCCACGGCAGCCCAACTAAAGCAATGGCTCATTGACCATTACGGCATACTGATACGCGATGCTTCCAACTTTGAAGGCCTTGACAATCACTGCTTTAGAGTGGCATCACAGACATCTCTGCAAAATGACACCTTAGTATGTGCCGTCAAAGCTTTTGTGGCGCAGACAAAAGCATAGCAATCGGTTTCCAAAAGCTATGCTTTCGCAAGCCGATCGCTATGCTTTTGAACTGCGATTGCTATGCTTTCGCAAGCCGATAACAGTGCTTTCAGGCAGCCTCCTGAATTTGCTTGCGCCAAGATAATTGTTTAAATCCTCAAAACCATCATAGATATGACTGTTTTTCTACAAATTATAAACTCCTGCATCAGCAGCCTCCCTGTAATAATAGGCTGGCTGTTAGACCGCCTGTTTGGCGATCCGGTATCTCTCCCGCACCCCATTGTGTGGTTTGGTAAAGCCATAGCGGCTTTTGAACACCGCTTGAACCGTGGGCGACACCGCAAACTGAAAGGTGGCTTTACAGCCCTGTTCCTGATTGCGGCGGCATGGGCTGCTACCTGTTTGCTGCTGCTTGCCACCACACAGTTGGACAGTTGGCTTGCACTGACAATGCAAGCCATATTGGTGTTCTATTGCTTGGCAGGCACCACCTTGGTAAGAGAAGTGCGACAAGTGTTTGTAGTGCTCGACCAGTCTTTGGAAAAAGGCAGGCTGCAAGTGGCGCGCATCGTAGGGCGAGACACCACTCAACTAACAGACAATGAGGTAAGAAAGGCTGCTCTTGAGACTTTGGCAGAAAACCTGAGCGATGGGGTGGTGGCCCCCCTCTTTTGGCTATGCCTGTTAGGTGTGCCAGGTATGGTGATGTACAAGATGATTAATACCCTCGACTCTATGATAGCTTACCGCACCGCACGCTTCAAAGACTTTGGCTGTGTGGCTGCTGTAATAGACGATGTGGCCAACTTTTTGCCTGCCCGACTTACGGCTTTGCTCATGCTGCTTGTAGTGGGGCGCTGGCAGTTGCTGCCTTTTGTATGGCGCAATGCCCGTAACCATTTGAGTCCTAACAGCGGTTATCCGGAGGCCGCGCTGGCAGGTGTGCTTGACTGTCGGTTCGGAGGGGGGCACACTTACTTTAATGAGTATGTGGAAAAGCCCTATATAGGCACCCGCGAACGCCGCTTGACCATCGCAGATGCACAGGTGGCAATACGCATTAACAGGCGGGTAGAAGTAGTCATGATACTCCTGTCTGCGGCTGTTGTGGCGTGTATCAGCCGTTATATGTAGCTTCGAAAAGTAGCAGAAATTCAAATGTTTATGCTGAGAGATGAAAGATTTAACAAGAAAAACATGATTTTTTCGGTTTTCTCACGCAATAATGAAAAATAATTTGTAACTTTGCAGCCCAAAGAATGTGGACATGCCTTAGCCTGGGTGTGATATCCATGCAAACGCAACCCACAAGTCTTAATATAGCATATATAATATAATGTATAGTTTAGAAACCTTTAAGATAGATTTAAAGGGGTTGAAAGAAGACGAAACAACTTTTCAGTACAACCTCAATGACGATTACTTTAAGGCGATAGACGGTCCTGAAGTGAAACACGGAGCCGTACAGGTAACTGTGTCTGTTAGTAAGACAGCCAGTTTCTTTGAGCTCAATTTTCATACTGAAGGCACAGTAGCAGTTCCCTGTGATATTTGTCTTGACGACGTGGAGCTGCCCGTCAATACCGACAATAAGTTGGTAGCGAAGTTTGGAGAAGAATACTCAGAAGACGATGACCTGATAACCGTTGAGCAAAACGAAGGTTTGCTGGACATATCATGGTTTATTTATGAATTTATAGCACTCAGTTTGCCCATTAAGCACGTGCATGCCCCTGGAAAATGCAACGCTGCGATGATACATGTTCTTGAGGAACACTCAGCTGCCCGAAGCAGTGATGGGGAGCAAGAAGCTGTAGATCCTCGTTGGAGTGGATTGGAAAAATTAAAAACAATAATTAAAGATTAAAGAAAATGGCACATCCTAAAAGAAGACAGTCTAAGACTCGTACACTTAAAAGAAGAACTCATGATAAGGCAGTAGCTCCCACATTGGCACTCTGCCCTAACTGTGGTGCTTATCATATCTACCACACAGTTTGTCCTACATGCGGTTATTACAGAGGAAAAATCGCTATCGTTAAGGAAACAGCTGAATAATTAGATGGAGAAGATTAACGCTATCATCACTGGTATAGGTGGCTATGTTCCCGACTATGTGCTTAATAACGATGAACTGTCGAGAATGGTCGATACCAATGATGAGTGGATTATGACGCGTGTCGGCATCCGCGAGCGTCGCATCTTGACCGAAGAGGGTCTCGGCACTTCTTACATGGCGCGTAAAGCTGCCAAGCAATTGCTGAAGAAGACAGGCGTAGACCCAGATACCATTGATGCGGTAATCGTGTCTACTTCTACTGCTGACTATGCGTTTCCTTCAACAGCTTCTATCGTAATAGGTAAGCTCGGACTCAAAAACGCTTTTGCTTTTGACTTTTGGGCAGCTTGTTGCGGTTTCCTCTATTCGCTCGATGTGGCTTCTTCTATGATTCAAAGTGGCCGCTACAAGAAGATTATCGTTATCGGTGCAGATAAGATGTCGTCTGTAGTAGACTATAAAGATCGTAGCACATGCGCCTTGTTTGGCGATGGCGCCGCAGCCGTACTCGTAGAGGGAACAACAGAAGAGAATATCGGTATAAGAGACTCTTACTTCCGTTGCGATGGTAAGGGCTTGCCATTCTTGCATCTTAAAGCCGGCGGTTCCGTATGTCCTCCATCTCACTTTACTGTTGACCATCGTCTGCATTACCTCTATCAAGAGGGACGCACCGTATTCCGTTATGCCGTAACAAGCATGAGTGATGATTGTGCGTTGATAGCAGAGCGTAACCATTTGAATAAAGACAACATCCGCTTTGTAGTGCCACATCAGGCTAATATCCGCATCATTGAGGCAGTAGCAAAGCGTCTTGACTTGCCTATGGACAAGGTAATGGTCAATATAGAGCATTTTGGCAATACTTCTGCTGCCACTATTCCATTGGCACTTTGGGAGTATGAAAGCCAGCTGAAGAAAGGTGATAACCTTATCTTTACCGCTTTCGGAGCAGGATTTGTACACGGAGCCTCTTATTACAAGTGGGCTTATGATGGCTCAGCCGTGGCTGTTGCTAAATAAAGTAAGACTATATACTCTTATTATTTATATAAAGACACACTCTTGTTTTGCAGAGCAGAGTGTGTCTTTTTTGTTTTTTGAGAGGCTTGTTGGTAATCAACTTGGCTTTACAACGCTCGATAATATACTTTTCAGGGTAAATTTTTACAGCAAAAAACTGTAAAAGTTGTGAGTGAAAAATATTATTCGTAAATTTGCAAAACATATCATATACACTGGCTTCACTCTTATTTTTAAGCAATAAAGCCAGTGCCGACAAATAAATCAAAATCAAGATATAGATGCATAAAGCAGGTTTCGTAAATATTGTAGGCAATCCTAATGTGGGAAAGTCTACATTAATGAACCAATTGGTGGGCGAACGCATAAGTATAGCCACCTTTAAGGCGCAGACCACTCGCCACCGTATTATGGGAATTGTCAATACAGACGACTGCCAAATCGTATTTTCCGATACGCCAGGTGTGCTCAAGCCCAACTACAAGTTGCAAGAGTCTATGCTCGCATTCTCTGAATCGGCTTTGCAAGATGCCGACATATTGCTCTATGTTACGGACGTAGTGGAGAATCCGGAGAAGAATATGGACTTCTTGGAGAAGGTACAAAAGATGAAGATACCTGTACTCTTGCTGATTAACAAAATTGATGAGAGCAACCAGAATAAGTTGGGCGACATCGTGGAACACTGGCACTCACTGCTGCCTAATGCCGAAATCTTGCCTATATCTGCCAAAAACAAGTTTGGCATTGACATGCTCCTCAAGCGTATAAAGGAGCTGTTGCCAGACTCGCCTCCTTACTTTGACAAAGAGCAATTGACCGACAAGCCTGCCCGATTCTTTGTAAGCGAAATCATAAGAGAGAAAATACTGCTTTATTATGACAAGGAGATACCTTACTCTGTGGAGGTTAGGGTTGAGCGTTTTAAGGAAGATGAAAAGCATATACGTATCAATGCTGTTATCTATGTGGAGCGTGATTCGCAGAAAGGCATCGTCATTGGGCATCAGGGATATGCCCTTAAAAAGGTTAACACGGAAGCAAGAAAAACCCTAGAGAAGTTTTTTGGCAAACCTATCTATCTTGAAACATTCGTGAAAGTAGACAAAGACTGGCGTAGTTCGCAGAAAGAATTAGACAGCTTTGGATACAATCCAGAGTGATTTTTATCGTTAATAACACTGTTGTTGCGTATTAATCGTGCGATGACCGCATGAATGCAGAAGCGGCGAAACATGGCAGCAACACTTAAATTGAATTGAAATGGCAAATTTAGTAGCTATAGTAGGACGCCCTAATGTGGGCAAATCAACCTTGTTCAACAGGTTGACCAAGTCTCGCCGTGCTATCGTCAGCGATACTGCTGGCACTACTCGCGACCGTCAATATGGCAAATGTGAGTGGAACGGTAGGGAGTTTTCGGTGGTTGACACCGGTGGTTGGGTTGTGAAATCTGACGATATCTTTGAAGATGCTATACGCAAGCAAGTGATTATTGCCACTGAGGAGGCTGATTTGGTGCTCTTTTTGGTGGATGTAAATACGGGTCTTACAGACTGGGATGAGGATGTGGCTGCCATCTTGCGCCGCACAAAGCTGCCTGTTATATTGGTGGTGAACAAGGTCGACAACAATATTCAGAACTATGAAGCTGCCGAGTTCTACAAGTTAGGATTGGGCGATCCTCAGTGTATCAGTTCAGCTACAGGTAGTGGAACGGGCGATTTGCTTGACCTTGTCATGTCGAAACTGAAAGACAACAATGCTGAATTAATAGAGGAAGGCATACCTCGTTTCGCTGTCGTGGGACGTCCTAATGCAGGCAAAAGCAGCATCATCAATGCCTTTATTGGAGAAGACCGCAACATTGTTACAGAGATAGCAGGTACCACACGTGATAGTATCTACACCCGATATGATAAGTTTGGCTTTGACTTTTATCTGGTAGATACTGCCGGTATACGTAGAAAGAACAAGGTAACGGAAGACTTGGAGTTTTACAGTGTGATGCGTTCTATCCGTGCTATCGAAAATGCAGATGTCTGCATCCTAATGTTGGATGCTACAAGAGGTATAGAAGCGCAAGACATGAACATCTTCCAGCTCATTCAGCGCAACAATAAATCACTGGTAGTAGTGGTTAACAAGTGGGACCTTGTAGAGGATAAGTCGCAGAAAGTGATAACAACTTTTGAGACAGCTATCCGCAATCGTATGGCTCCTTTTACCGATTTCCCCATCATTTTTGCATCAGCATTGACCAAGCAACGCATCTTTAAGGTACTGGAAACAGCCAAGCAGGTGTATCTTAACCGCAAGATTAAGATTGGAACTACCAAGCTTAATGAAACAATGTTGCCGTTGATAGAGGCTTATCCACCACCATCTATCAAGGGAAAGTATATAAAAATCAAGTACTGTTCGCAGATTCCGAACACTCAGATACCTTCTTTTGTGTTCTATGCTAATTTGCCACAGTATGTAAAAGAGCCTTACAAGCGCTTCTTGGAGAACAAAATTAGAGAGAATTGGACATTGACCGGTTCTCCTATTAATGTCTTTATCCGTCAGAAGTAAGGCGTATAAAGTATATAAAGCCTTAGCGGCAGCTATTGTATTATGGTGCAAATAGTAGGCTGCTAAGGCTTCTTTTATGATATAGAGACGTGAAAGTCTTTTGCCGGCATTAAGCAATTGTTGTGCTGAAAGTAAAAAATAATAGAAGAGATGCGTAGTTTTTTAGTGGCAATAATGATGGCTGTTGCTATGAGTTTTGTAGCTTGTGGTCAACGAGAAAAGCCAGATGAGGCATTGATAGCCGCCCATCAGTATTATGATTCGTTATTAGCGGGTAAGTATTCTTATTTTATTCGGGCTACTTATTTGGCCGATACTATTCCTGACAGTTATCGAGAGCAGTTGGAAACCAACCTTAAAATGTTTATTGGAAGAATGAAAGATGAGCATAAAGGCATTTGTGGTGTCCGCCCTTTGAGCTGTGTTCATGATACAGCCTCTCAGTCTGCCAATGCCTTTTTGCTGCTTACTTTTTGCGACAGCATGAAGGAAGAAGTTGTTATTCCTATGGTTTACAGACGTGGTCGCTGGCTTATGAAGTGACTTTATCTTTCAAATCTTCTGTAAACAGGTACTCAATATTAAGCGTAAAAGAGTGGCTTGTTTCTGTTAAGCCTTTGGAAACGCTTTGCACAACTGGTACTTTGAATCTATTGTGTCTTCCCTACAAGGCTATTGTATCAATATGCCCCTTTGCTCATTCGCTTGCAATAGCGTTGGCAAAGGGGCATTTAAATATTTATATATTGGCAACTTTCAGTATTGGGGTGCTGCGTAATGGTACAGCTTGTTGTGGTTTATTGCTGCTTTTGTATGCGCTCCATTTCTGCTTGTTTCATGCGCTTGAGCAAGTCGCTGGCAAAGATGAAGTCGGTAAGCCGTTCGTTGTCAGATGTCATGATGTCTGCACTCACTCCCTGCCATTCCTTGTGTCCTTGATAGATGTAGATGATATTCTCGCCTATTCCCATTACAGAGTTCATGTCATGTGTGTTGATAATGGTAGTAATATTGTACTCTTCGGTAATGGAGTGGAGCAAATCGTCTATTACAAGTGATGTCTTTGGGTCAAGTCCTGAGTTGGGTTCATCGCAGAAGAGGTATTTGGGATTGAGTGCGATGGCACGTGCTATTGCCACACGCTTCTGCATACCACCAGATATTTCGCCTGGAAATTTGGTTTCTGCCCCTGTTAAGTTTACACGGTCTAAGCAGGTGCGGGCACGGCTTATGCGCTCTTTGAGGTTCATATTGGAGAACATGTCGAGTGGAAACATCACGTTTTCTAGTACTGTGAGAGAGTCAAACAGGGCTGCACTTTGGAATATCATGCCCATTTCACGACGCAACATGATTTTCTCTTTCTTGGTCATGCTGACAAGGTTGCGCCCGTCATACAGTACTTCACCACTGGTAGGCGAGAGCAATCCTACCAAGTTTTTCATCAAAACGGTTTTTCCTGAGCCGCTTTGACCTATGATAAGATTGGTTTTTCCGCTTTCAAATACAGCATTGATGTCTTGAAGTACTTCTTTTTCGCCAAACGACTTATATAGATGTTTAACTTCTATCATATATTATAAATGGTGTTCTTGGTGATTGTATAGGAGCTTTTGCCGGGTCAACTCAGTATTTGTGTAAGGAACACATCGCTGAAGAGCACGAGCACACTACTGGTTACTACGGCATTTGTACTGGCTTTTCCCACGTCTACCGAACCGCCTTCTACAGTGTAGCCATAGTAAGACGATACACTGGTGATAATGAATGCGAAGACTATACTCTTGATAATGCTCATGTAGACGAACCAAGGATTGAAGTCATGTTGCAGACCTATGGTGAGGTCATCGGGACTAATAACGTGTCCTATGTATGCTGTGGCATACGCTCCCACAAATCCTGCTGCCGTACTGAAGATAACCAAGAATGGCATAATGGTAATCATGCCTAATATCTTGGGCAATATCAAGAAGTTAGCAGAGTTCACGCCCATAATGTCAAGTGCGTCTATCTGCTGTGTTACGCGCATGGTGCCTATTTCAGAGGCTATGTTTGAGCCAACTTTTCCTGCCAAGATAAGGCACATGATGGAAGAGGAGAACTCTAACAACATGATTTCTCGTGTTACGTAACCTGTAACAAAGCGAGGCATCCAAGGACTTTGTATGTTTAGCTTAATCTGTATGCAGATAACGGCTCCTATGAAGAATGAGATTAGGAGCACGATGCCTATGGAGTTGACACCCAAAGCCGACATTTCTTTTATATACTGTTTTAGCGACATTCTCATGCGTTCCGGACGGTTAAAGGTGCGCCCCATGAGCATCAGATATTTGCCAAAACTGGTTAGGTATTTGTGTATCAGCATATTTTCCTTTCTAAAAAACTTATGCAAAAGTAAGTAAAATATGTATAAAACTCAAATCTTGTTGTTAGTTTTTTGCCGTGTGCAGTGTTATTGGCTTGTTTTAGGCTATTCTTTACCACCGTTGTTGTGCTTAGTGGTATCACTGTCTGAGCGTTGAATCCATAAAAGCGCATCTGGAACACAGCATTGCTTTTGTGGCTTTAACGGTCGTTTTTATCGGGGTGTATTGTTCTGTTTGTAATAAAAATTCTTCGCTTTGTCATAAAATCAGAATTTTATTGGTTTTTTAGTTGGTAGTTTATCCAATTTTATCTTATATTTGCTGACGTAAACTTTACAGTCAAGTTTGTATCCGTTCATTGGCTAACATACTGTAAATGATATGTTTACACAGAGATAAAACCTTAGTATTAACAACTTAAATTACTGTATTATGAAAAAGATCATGTTGACAGCGCTGTTTGCCATTATGGCTGTTTGCGCAAGTGCCCAAGGAAATCTCACGCTATGGTGGGGCGGAAATTTCGCTAAGTTCACTGATGCTGATTCTGAGTTCAAGCCATTGAATATAGGTCTTACCTACACCGCACCTCTTCAAGACGCTTTTGATTACTCAATAGGTGCATCTTATCAGACCAAAGGCTGTAAGGACTGGGACCCTGGCTTCATTCAGTTGGAAGGTAACGGAGCATGGAACTTCGTGAAACAAGATGGTGTTAAGGTTGGTGTTTTCACTGGTCCTTACGTCAGCTTCTTGGTTAATAAAGACGATGTTGAGCAAACCAATACAGTGGATGTAGGCTGGCAAGGCGGTCTGAAACTTGATTACAGCCGCTTGAGTTTGAGAGCTGGCTATGAATTTGGTTTCTGCAATTTGTTTGATATAGACAAGATAGACTCCAAGAACGGTACCTTTTTTGTTAGAGTTGGTTTCAACTTCTAACAGCTATTTATATTTTTTACGTTATGAAAATGCCCGAACCATCAGGTCCGGGCATTTCTGCTTTCTTGTATTTTCTTTATAAGCTGTTGTATCTACTGATGAGTTTCCGCCGGAAGAAGCGTCCTACCTTTACATCAGTAATATTGTCGAACGGTGGATAAAAGTAGCAGATGTTGTCGCGTACCTCAAAGAGATAATTCAGGTTGATAATACACTTTTGACTTATTTGTATGAAGCGGTTATCCAGTTTGAGCAGTATCTCTTTGTTTACGTTGCGCTTTAGTCTCATAGGTTTGCTGCATCCGGCAGCTATTACGGTCCATGATCTGAGGTCATGGTCGTAGTAGAATACGCAGATGTCTCGCAGTTGCACTATTCTAAAGTCTACGGCATTGGTGTAAAACAGTAGTTTGCCGTTATGCGGTTTGAGTATATCGTCTTTGGCTTCGTCGGCTTTAAATCCACTTTTGCTGTTGGCCAATTCTATATAGAAACGCTGCATGATTGTGCAGAGTTCCTTTTCGTCAATGGGTTTCAACAGAAAGTCGAATGCTTTGTTTCGGAAAGCTGGCAGCATATAGTCATTATAGGCTGTGTACATGACTACATAACACCAGTTGTCTGCTTCCTTTTCATTCATCTTTTCAAGCACTTCCAGTCCCGTCATGTCTGGCAGTTCTATATCGAGAAACAGCAGTTGAGGCTTGTAAGTATCTATAAGGTTCAGCCCCTCGGTGCCGCTTTTAGATGTAGCTACCACATTGATGTCTGCATACTGTTTCAGTTTTTCAACCAAGTTGTCGATTGCGCTTTGTGCATCGTCAATAATCACTGCGTCCATATATTTACTGTTTATTTGCTGTTATTCTTGTTGTTGTGGTCCACGAGCTGTTTTACTGGCTCATGGCAGTGTGTATTCTCTGCTGCCAATGTGTTCGAGTGGTCAACAGCTTTCGGTTGGCTTTAAGTCGTCTGGCAGTTCAATGGCTATTTGGCAACCTGTTATCTGTCCGCTGCTGTCTTTAAGATTGTTGATGCTCATTTTTAGTTTGTGCTTATGCGTGCGGTTAATGGCACTGATAGTACTTCTGATAATCCTCAGTCCAGTCTTGGTAGAGTCAGGGTTGGTGCGCCTGATATCAAAGCCTGGTCCATTGTCTGTTACAGTAATGATCCAGGTACCCGTTCCTTTCTGCACGTTGACAGACAACCTCTTGGGACCTTCTTTTCCTTTCAGTCCATGCTTGATGGCGTTTTCTGTCAGTATCTGTATAAACATGGACGGTACAGCCACCTGCTGAGTTTCGCTGTCTTCGGGGGCATGCAGTTCAAATGTAAAGTCGCTGCCAATGTTGTGTCGCTCTACACTGATGTAGTATTTTACGAAATCAAGTTCCTCTTTCAGTGTGATGTAGAACTTTCCCGACATATTGAGATTGGCTCTTATGAGCTTTGCCAGTGCCATCAACTCATCGGCATCTTGCTGGCTGGTGTGCGAGATACGGTTGTTGAGCACATTGAAGATGAAGTGTGGCGAGATGCGGTTGCGTGCATTTTGCAGTTTCAGTTCCATGAGCTGCATGCTGGTTTGCAATCGCCTTTTTCTGATAAGTGTGAGCAGATAGAGTACCAAAAAGATGAGCGTCAGCGTGAGCATGGCCACTCCAAACGAGAACCATTGCACCTTTCTTATGTGTGCATCTTTCTTCTGCATTTCTATGTGGTGGTGCAGCGAGAGTGTATCGTTGGTGTATCGCATCATGATTTCTGCCGTTCTCATGTGTGTTATGTTGTGTTGCAGTGAGTCGTTGCAGGCATTGCTTTCCACCAAATTGTCGTAAGCCTTTTTGTATTGTCCTGTTTTCACGTAGTATTCACGCAGGTATCGTTGCCTGATGTTCACCATGTTGTATTCTATATTGCCCATGTTGCCCTCGCTGCTTAGTATGCGTTCCACTTCTGCAGTGTTGCCTTGGCGCAGGGCCAGACCAATGCGGACGGTGTGGCAGTAGTAAAGTGCCAGTTTATAGTCAATCTTGTTGAAAAATGCTTCTGACTGATTCAGATTGTCATAAGCCAGCTTGGTGTTGCCTAAATTGAGATACGTATCTGCCATATTGAGTTTGCACACATACATGTCGATACTGTTTTCCAGCTTGCTATGGATGAGTAGCCGCTTCAGTCGCAGAAAGTTTCTCAGTGCTTCGGCATATTTCTTGTCGTAGTAGTAATAGTTGCCATAGTTGTTCAGAAAGTAAATTTGCATGTTCAAAGGCAGCAGCTGTATCTGCTTGTCTGCCTGCTGATAGCATTTCAGCGCTGCATCAAAGTCAGCCAAAGCCACATAGATGCGTCCTAATCCCATGTATAGCGTGATGGCACTCTTGTCAGACAGCTTGAGTGAGTCTGCCAGAAACAGTGCCCTTCTGTACCACATGGCAGCCTGTGGCAAATTATTGGTGTTGATGTAGGCATCGCCGATGTTGGCACATACGTCAGGCATGCTCTGCTTGGCATCGCTCTTTTGGAGGTATTGGTAAGCTTTACAGAAGTAGAGCATAGTTTTTTTTCCTGCTCTATTCTTGAACTTCATTTCGTAGAAGCCGCGTGTGTTATACAGATAGCCTAACATTCCATATATGCGTGGGGTGGGTTGCTGTTGGCTTAAGTGGCTGGCCAGCTTGTTCCATTGATGCGGAAAAGTGTCTTCAGCACAGAAGGTTACATTGTGGCGTATGTATCTTATGTAGTAGTCGCAGTAGGCAAGGCTGTCTTTTGTATGGCTAAGCCCCTGCTGTATCATTGTCAGGGTGGATGCGGCATTTGCCGAAAGCGAGTCGTCAATAGCCCTTAATGCCTTGTCAAGTTGGGCAGTGCGCTCTTGATTGTTATGAGATAGTTTGCTGCACGACATTACCGCCATTATCGCCAGCAAGCTTACAATGACTGTGGCTAAACGTAGTGTCTTGCACGGAGTGTCCATCTTTAATGTAACGTTTGTATTTTTTTACAATCAATAATTTGCAATAGTTTCTTGCCATATAGGCACTACAAAGTTAATTATTTTTTTATGAATCGTATAAAAGTAACCCATAAATCGTAGCTTTTGACTTGCTATTTTGTTGCGTTTTGTTTATTCTGTAAACAATTGGTTTACAGCTTTTGTGTATTTTTGTTGCTTTTTTGTCGTTGTTGGCAACTTGTTCACTATTTTCAATGCTTGTGTAATATTTATGTTGTAGTGGTTTTGGAGCATGAATGGGTGCTGGTATTGTGGCGCAGTAGGGTTTTATGTTGATTGCACACTTTCTTGTTTCATTACAAAAAGCGGGATGCTTGAGGTGTATAATTGCCGCTTTTTCGTGCAGCACTGCTTTTTATATATTTTACGGGCAGTTTTTGTGTGCAATTATAACGTGTTGATAATCATGTTATAATAAGAAAAATAATGTGAAATGTGCAATGATTGGCAATCAAAAAGCAGTGCTTTTCCTGTGAAAAGCACTGCTTTGGCGGTTTGAAAGCAGCCTTTTGGCAGGTCAAAAGCTATGGTTTCAGTTGCCAAAAGCTATGGTTTGGCATCTGTAAAGCATAGCTTTGGCTCTATACCGCCATAACAGGCAGACAAATGCGGGGTAAAACGAGGGGCAAGAATGCTATTTGTCGAAAATGTTTTGTCATGATTTTTGCTTGCACACTACAGCCAAGTCGGTGCTGCTTATTTGCTTGTTGCGTTTGTCTGCTCTCTGAATTTGCTGGGCATTTGTCCCGTCAGGCGTTTGAAGAATTTTACGAAATAGGAAGGGTCTTCAAAGCCCAAGCCATAGCCAATCTCTTTGATGCTGAGCGTGGAGTGGCGCAATTGCCGCTTGGCTTCCAGCACAATGCGGTCGTTGATAATCTGCAAGGGTGAGCGATGTGCGCTTATGTCTACATATTTAGTAAGGGTGCGTGCAGATACATGCAGCATGTCGGCATATTCCTGCACGGTATGCACCTGGTGGAAATTTTGTTCCAACAGCTGTCTGAAGCATACAAAGGCCCGGTTTGCCACGTTTGTAACATAGAGCTTGGGCAGAGCCTTGCGTTCGCCACCGCGTTGCACCCTAATCAGAAAGAGGCGCAACAGGTATTGCATATAGTCTTGGTGGGCAAAGGCCCCTGTCAATGCGTATTCTCGGTTCATCTCGTTGATGATGGACATCAGTCTGTCTGCTTCCTCGTCAGACACTTTGCAATAGGGCACAGAGTCATAGGCGTTGAACACATTGTACTTTAAGAACACGCTTTCATTTGATGTTTCGTCAGACATGAAATGCGCATTGAACAGAATGACGATGCCCTCATAGTCTTCCTTTCCGTCAAAGGCATGTATCTGTCCCGGTGCCACGAAGAAGATAGTGTTGTCTGTAATGGGATAGTCAGCAAAGTCTACATGGTGTGTTCCTTTGCCATGGAGGAACCATATAATCTGATAAAACTCATGAATGTGCGGTGCCATGGTTCCGCAACCGTTCTCATGGAAGAAGTGAGGCATGAAATGCAACTCAAACTCCAGCCCGGAGTGGGTGTTCTCTTGTATGGAATAGCTTACTAAATCTTTCTTTTTCATCTGTGCAGAATGGTATATTCGGTATTTTCAGTGGTAAAATTATATCATCTTTTTAAGGTAGCCGCCTGCAATTCGTAAATTTACCATTTTTTTACTGAGATGCACAAGCAAAACAAAGCCGACACTACTTACTTTTGCAACCGATACCAGCAAGGTGCAGTCTACTGGTTAAAAGATTTACATCCCCTTCTATTGAATAAAATATTAACAATTAAAACCACAAGAAAATGAAAGAAGTAAAAGCTTATCTTCAGATTACCATGAAGATTAAAGAGAGCGACCGTCCAAGTGCCGCCAAAGTTTATTTTGACTATCGTGAGCCATTTCTCAATACCATTGAGGGCGCTCTGACCAAAGCATTGTTGGTTCGCGATGAGGATGTGCAGGTGCTTCACGGCTTTGACAGCAAAGAGCATGCCGCAGCATATCTTGAGTCAGACCTGTTTAAAAACGATGTAGCCAAAGGTCTTTCACCTTACTTTCAGGCTGATCCGGAAATACGCATCTTTACGGTAGCAGGGTAACGGTATCTGTAAGAACTGTTTATGGATTAGTTTACAACAAGAAAGCGTGCCAATAACCGTTCGTTATTGGCACGCTTTCTTCTGTTAAGTGCAAGCCGCTGCCGGAAAAGCAGCACAAACTGTAGCCTTTGCTGCTTAGATATTGTTGTATTCAGCCTCTTCAGCCTCTTTGGCCCGTCTCTCTTCATCGAGCAATTGGAAGTCTTTCTTGCGCAAGACGAAACTGTTGCTCAAGTATTTCTCTCTCACAATCTTGTTTTCTGCCAATTGCTCAGGTGTGCCTTGGAACAGGATGCGACCTTCAAACAGCAGGTAGGCACGGTCGGTAATGCTGAGTGTTTCCTGCACGTTATGGTCGGTAATCAATATACCTATGTTGCGGTACTTGAGCTGCCATACTATGTGTTGAATGTCTTCTACGGCAATAGGGTCTACACCGGCAAACGGTTCGTCAAGCATGATAAACTTGGGGTCAATGGCAAGACAGCGTGCAATCTCTGTTCTTCGGCGCTCACCGCCAGACAGTTGGTCGCCCTTGTTCTTGCGCACCTTTTCCAACCGGAACTCCTTGATGAGGCTTTCTAACTTTTCTATTTGGTAAGAGCGCGGCTTTCCTGTCATTTCCAGCACCGACAAGATATTGTCTTCCACACTCATCTTTCTAAACACGCTGGCCTCCTGTGGCAAGTAACCTATGCCATTGCGGGCGCGCTTGTACACAGGAAAATTGGTAATGTCCTTGTCGTCTAAATAGATATGGCCCGCATTCGGCACGATAAGACCTGTTGTCATATAGAAAGAGGTGGTTTTTCCGGCACCGTTAGGTCCCAGCAACCCGACAATCTCTCCTTGCTTTACGTTGATGGATACATCGTTGACCACAGTACGCTTGCCATAACGCTTTACCAATCCCTCGGTTCTCAGCATCATGTTGTGGCCTGTTGATGCTATGTTGTTTGTAGTAGTACTGTCCATATACATTATTGTTAATACGCTGCAAAGATACAAATAATAAGTGGTGTTTAAGGATAATTGCTGAAAAGAATGTGCCCATGCGTGTGATAGTGTAGCTTGAAATCTGTTTCTTTACACTGTTATCATGGTAGAGATAATAAAAAAATAGCATAAGTGGATTATGTGGATATAAAATATTACCTTTGCCGATATGGTAAAGAAAAATAAAAAACAGCAGCAGAGTGGACAGCAGAGCCTGTCGCCTACACGTTTTATTCGTGAGCGGATGAGAAGCGTCAAAATAGGAAAGTGTTTCATGAGCACAAACTTTAGCCAGCATGGCGAAGGATATGTGGTTGTATCGTGAGAGCATACAGGCGGAAGAATAAGTTATTGTGCATATCTGACAGATGTATGGTGCGTAGGTGTGAAAGATGTCTTTTATCAGCTAAGAGGAGAAGAAGATACCTTTAATGAACTGTTAGACCATTTAAGCATGATGTTCCCTTTAAAGGAAGTCAGCTACAATGAAGCCCATAACATGGTGTGGGGAGCAATAGCTTTTGCCGAAGAGGCAGGTATTGAGCCTTGTAAAGAATTTGCTCTTGCACAGTATTTTTTGGAAGACGATACAGATGATATACCTCTCATTGAGTATGATTATGGAAAGGACGGCAAACATTTTCTTGTGGCACAAACTCAGTTGGAACTTTCCGGTTACTTGTCTGTAATGAAAAAACACTTGACTGCAGACCAATACGAGTTTATGTTGGAAGATGATGACGATGATGATGACATGGAAGATGACAATGACGAGGATGACAGTTATGATACAACCCATTATCCTTGTTATTATCAAGTAGGGGATTTCCCGTACACTTATCATGGAACATATCCTTCGGAAAAGCCCCTGCCGGAGTTTCCAGAAGTGGAACAATTGTTTGAATCTTCAGACAGCTATTTGGTACTTCAGAACAACGATATAGACAAAATTTTGGCATTGCCACATGACAAGCTGCGAAAACAACTTGAACAGACTGTTAAGTATGGACTGTTTCGGGTAAATGGCAAGAATGGAGAAGTAAGCGATCAGGCAGGTGTTTATGACCAGATAATCATGCATTCTATTATATTCCTTGGCGAGGTAGGTGCAGTGGAAACTTCTCTTGGCGTTGCCCTTGAAACTCTGAGGCAGTCAAGCGATATATATGATTTTCTTTATGGTGATGGAGCTTCTCTGATGGTAGTTCCTACACTGGCCAAGCTTGGACTGAATTCATTGCCGACATTGATGGACTTTATGCTTGAGCAAGGTATCTGCACCAATAATAAAATGAATGTGATAGAAGCTGTGTCAAGCATAACTGTTACTTATCCTGAGAAGTATCAAGAAGTAATAGAATGGTTTGAAACACTGATTGACCATATCATTGAAGCAGGACCGTCAGCTAAATTTACCAATTATAGCATCAATGGAATTATAGTCAGTGAGCTACTTAATCTGCGTGCAGAAAAGCTGCTTCCTAAAATTGAAGTAATGTACGACCGTAAACTGGTAGAAGCTCAGGTGTGTGGTAATTGGCAAGAGGTAGAATATGACATGAAGTTGCACAGCTATTCAGCTACTTCATATATTATGCCAATAAAGGAAATCTATAAAGAATTGGCCAGGGAATTTAGAACTTCAATATAAGGAAAGTTGGAAAACAAGCTCTCACCGTTTCAAATATAATGACTGATACGAAGAGAGCTTTTGTCTTTGAATACGCTACTTGGCGTTATGTTACAGCTTGTTTTTAAGCTATGAGCCGCTAAAAAATCACATGCTTTTTGCCTTTCCAAATAAATTATAGTATATTTGCAGCGTATTTAATCTATGAAACAAATTCATACAAAAACATTTTATTATGGTAAGTAATAACATTCCACAAGTCAAGCTGGGCATTATAGCCGTAAGCCGCGACTGCTTTCCTGTTGCACTGTCTACTCAGCGCCGTGAAAATATTGTAAAAGAATACAAAGGCGAACTGTTCAACTGCCAAACTACTGTTGAGAATGAGCAGGATATGCTCAAGGCTGTCAGCGAAGTAAAAGAAGCTGGCTGCAACGCATTGGTGGTATTCTTGGGTAACTTCGGTCCTGAGACTCCGGAAACATTGATAGCTAAAAACTTTGACGGACCTTGCATGTTCGTAGCTGCTGCCGAAGGCGATGGCGACATGATAAACGGCCGTGGCGATGCATACTGTGGTATGCTTAACTGCTCTTACAACCTTGGCATGCGCCACCTGAAAGGTTATATACCTGAATATCCAGTGGGCACAGCAGAGGATGTAGCCAAGATGATTAAAGACTTTGTGCCGGTAGCACGCGTAATATTGGGCTTGAAAGGCTTGAAGATTATTACTTTCGGTCCTCGTCCACAAGACTTCTTTGCTTGCAACGCTCCTATCAAGGGCCTCTATGAGTTGGGTGTAGAGATTGAGGAAAATTCAGAGCTCGACCTGCTTGTAGCTTATAAGCAGCACGAAAACGATCCACGTATTGACGGTGTGTGCAAAGAGATGGCAGAAGAAATGGGCGAAGGCAAATATTATCCTGACTTAAGTCGCCGTATGGCACAGTTTGAGCTAACCTTGCTCGACTGGGCAGAGCAGCATAAAGGCTCTCGCCAGTATGTAGCTTTTGCCGACAAGTGTTGGCCTGCCTTCCCAAGTCAGTTCGGTTTTGAGCCCTGCTATGTCAACAGTCGCTTGGTAAGCCGTGGCATACCGGTAGCTTGCGAGGTGGATATTTATGGTGCATTGTCTGAGTATATTGGCATGTGTGCTTCTGACGATACCGTAACATTGCTCGATATCAACAATTCAGTGCCTAAGTATATCTATGATGAAGACATCGTAAAGAAATACGATTATAAACTGACCGATACCTTTATGGGCTTCCACTGTGGCAATACACCTCAGTGCAAGATGTGTGCTACACGCGCCATCAAGTATCAGTTAATTCAGAACCGCTTGTTGGAGAACGGTGGAAAGCCAGACTTTACACGCGGAACTCTGGAAGGCGACATTGCTCCAAGCCAGATTACATTCTACCGCTTGCAGTGCGACTCTGAGGGCAATCTGCGCTCTTATATCGCTGAAGGTGAGGTGTTGGACGTTCCTACACGCTCATTTGGTGGCATAGGCATTTTCGCTATCCCTGAGATGGGCCGCTTCTATCGCCATGTACTTATCCAAAAGGGCTATCCACACCACGGAGCAGTGGCCTTTGCACATGTAGGCAAGACACTCTTTGAGGTGTTCAAGTATCTTGGTATCAAAGACATAGCTTACAATCAGCCCAAGTCTCTGCCTTATCCTACAGAGAATCCTTTTGCTTAAAAGATGCTGAATAAGGTGTAGACTGCATGACTGGTTTTTGCATGTCTCTATTTGCAATAGCCCCATTCGCTTTCTTGTACAGATAAACACTCAGGAAAGCACAAGACCTTACTATAAAGACAAGAGTCGGTAGCCACAGTAGCTATCGGCTCTTTGCATGTTATAGATTTTTGCATCGGAAGATGTAGCAGAAAAGTAACAGTAAAAATTTATCCCAGACCATGCGACAGGTGACTCGCGTCGCCTATTCATGAGTCTGGGACTTTCATTTCTTTTATTGATTGTATAGGAAATATATTTAGATAAGTTTCCTTTTCTTTAGTTGCCAACAGGCGGCATTCTTGTTGTCTTTGCCACGCTTGGCGAGACTCAGTCTGCACTGTTGCTTCAATATTTAGAGAGTATTAATGAATAAATTTCTTCGTTATGCTTATCCGTTGTCGACCAATGCTTTTAATTGGTCAATCGTGATGAGCTTTCGGGTGATGAGCGCAGAGACAGCTGCAATGCCTGATTTATCGTAAAACTTATTGATGACATGTGCCAAAGTGCTGTCTTTATATTGCTGCAACGAGATGGCAGGATAGTACTCAAACTTGCGGGTTGAGAGCGCTTTGTGCCTCAGAAATCCTTTGTCTTCAAGTATATGCACCATGGTGGACAGTGTGTTGATATGCGGCTTCGGGTCATCATAGAGAGCTTGCAGCTGCTTGATGTGAAGTGTGCCATGCGTCCAGTAATGGTGCATGATGGTTTCTTCTTTTGGTGTTAGTGTTTTCATAGTAAATATGGATAGATTCTTTATGTTCAAAGTTAGCATAAGACAAGCATCATGAACTGTTGTTTTATCATGCATAATGGCTCGTCTTTCTTTTTACAAAGATAACTAAAATAATTAGTATCTAATGAAATATGCTGTTAATAAAGCTAAATTAATAAAATAGGAAGTGCTTGGAAACAGCTTATGAGAATACTTGTTTCTAACAAACGAAATGCCTATTCCAAAGTCTTTCATATCGAAAACTTTGGAATAGGCATTCTCCCTGTTCGTAATATTATCCCTTGCTAAGGGTTGTACTGTTCAATTTGTCTTATTTGATGTTGCCTACTTTTACCAAGTATTCGGCAATCTGTACGGCATTAAGTGCTGCACCTTTACGTATCTGATCACCACTGAGCCAGAAAGTGAGACCGTTTTCATCAGCTAAGTCTTTGCGGATACGACCTACATACACATCATCTTTACCCGCAGTTTCAAGTGGCATTGGGTAAACAAGGTGGTCAGGATCGTCTTGCAGGGTAACACCAGGAGCCGCAGCGATAGCCTTTTGAGCTTCTTCTACGCTGATGGGGCGCTCAGTTTCAATCCATACAGACTCAGAATGGGCACGAAGAGATGACACACGCACACACATGGCAGAGCATTTAACATCGCTATGCATGATTTTTTGTGTCTCATTGAACATCTTCATTTCCTCTTTGGTATAGCCATTTGGCTGGAAAACATCAATCTGTGGTATGACATTGTAAGCCAATTGATGAGGAAATTTCTTCACGGTAACAGGCTTTCCGTCAATGATTTCCTTGTATTGCTGCTGCAATTCGGCCATAGCCGCTGCACCGGCACCGCTGGCACTTTGATAGCTGGCAATGTGAATACGACGGATATGGCTAAGCTTCTCCAGTGGCTGCAATACTACTACCATCATGATAGTGGTGCAGTTAGGGTTGGCAATGATGCCACGTGGACGGTCAAGAGCGTCTTCTGCGTTGCACTCAGGTACTACCAAAGGCACGTCTTTGTCCATGCGGAAAGCGCTGGAGTTATCTATCATTACGGCTCCATACTTGGTAATATCGGCTGCAAATTCTTTGGAAGTGCCTGCACCGGCAGATGTAAAGGCAATGTCTACATCTTTAAAGTCGTCATTGTGTTGCAGAAGTTTTACCTCATATTCTTTTCCTTTGAAAGTGTATTTAGTGCCTGCTGAACGTTGCGAACCAAACAATACTAAATCATCAATAGGAAAATTTCTCTCTGCAAGAACGCGAAGGAACTCTTGTCCAACAGCTCCACTCGCACCGACAATTGCTACTTTCATACTTTATAATAGTTTATATAATTAACGTATTTGTGGTGCAAAAGTACAACTTTTTGTACTATTTATCGCAGAATTGATATTTTTTTTGCACCTTTGCATATAAATTAAATGTATATTCCTATGTGAAGGTTGCTTTTGTAAAGCGTAAATACACTTTTGTCTTCAACTAAAAACATCATAGTTTATGCCTGACATTTCGCATTGTTTTCCTATTACCGATCCCACTTTGATATTTTTCGTGGTACTATGTATCATTCTTTTTGCGCCTATTATCATGGGTAAATTGCGCATACCTCATATTATTGGCATGGTATTGGCAGGTGTATTGATAGGTCACTATGGCCTTAATATATTGGAGCGCGACAGCAGTTTTGAGCTGTTTGGAAAGGTGGGCCTTTACTATATCATGTTTTTGGCAGGTCTTGAGATAGATATGCAAGGGCTAAAAGCCAATGGCTGGAGAGTCATAGTATTTGGGTTGCTTACCTTTTTTGTTCCTTTCCTGCTCGTATTTGCTGCTTGTATGACAGTACTTCATTACAGTGCGCTGTCGTCTTTGCTGTTAGGCAGTATCTTAGGGTCCAACACGCTGATAGCCTATCCGATTGTTTGCAAGTATGGTTTGCAGAAGCATGTTAGTGTAACACTGTGTGTGGGGGCCTCCATGATATCGCTTACCATTGCTTTGGTGGTATTGGCAGCCATCGTAGGAACATTTAATGAAGGAACGGGCATAGGCTTTTGGGTTGTTTTTATATTGAAATTTGTGCTTTTCTTTCTATTTAGTGTATTCCTTATACCACGTTTGACGCGTTGGTTTCTCAGGCGTTATTCAGATGCCGTAATGCAGTATATCTTTGTTATGGCAGTCATGTTTCTGAGCGCAGCGGTATCTTCTATGATAGGAATAGAAGGAGTCTTTGGAGCATTTCTGTCAGGCTTGATACTCAATCGCTACATACCTCATGTGTCGCCACTGATGAATCGTATAGAGTTTATAGGCAATGCGCTGTTTATACCCTATTTTTTGATAGGTGTGGGCATGCTGATTAATATGCGTGTGCTTTTCATGGGATGGCATACTTTGTTGATAGTGTTTTGCTTAGTGGTATTTGGTACTCTTGGTAAGGCCATTGCTGCTTATATCATGCAGTTCTCATTGCGCTATCCGTTGTATTCTGGAAATATGATGTTTGGTCTTACTGCCGCTCATGCTGCTGGCAGTATAGCCATTGTAATGGTTGGTATAAAGTTGGAATTGCCGGAAGGGGGCTATCTGATGAATGATGATATGTTGAATGGGGTGGTCATGATGATACTATTTACTTGTGTTATTGGTTCGTTGGTAACAGAGCAAGCTTCGCGTTCTATTGTGCTGACCAATGGCACGCAAACAGGCCAAGCCAAAGATGATGGGGATGATGAAAAGATATTGTTGCCAGTCAAGTATCCGGAAACAGCAGAGAAACTACTCAATATGGCAATGATGATGCGCAACCAAAAGCTGAACCGTGGGTTGATAGGTCTGAATGTAGTGTTTGATGATGAAAACCGTTTGGCAATGCAAGATAAAGGCAAGCAGCTGCTGGAGAACCTCGCTCAGGCAGCCAGTGCGGCTGATGTGCGTATGCAGAGCCAAGTAAGAATAGCTACCAATATAGCCAATGGCATCAAGCATGCGTTTAAAGAGTTCAATGCTTCTGAGATTATTATGGGTATGCATATACATCATGAGATTTCAAAAAAGTTTTGGGGCGAATTTATACAGAGCTTGTTCAACGGCTTGAACAGGCAGATTATGTTGGTGCGTTGTGAACAGCCGCTTAACACATTAAGGCGTATTCAAGTGGCAGTACCTTCAAGGGCAGAATTTGAACCGGGCTTTTATCGTTGGCTGGAACGCCTTTCTCGCATGGCTGAAAATTTGGAGTGTAAGATAGAGTTTCATGCTAAACCGGAAACGCTGACGCTTATCAGTGATTATATACAAAACAAACATGCCAATGTAAGAGCTGAATATACGGTAATGAACCACTGGAATGAATTGCCAAAGTTGGCCTCTACCATTAAGGAAGACCATTTGTTTGTGGTGGTAACTGCCCGTAAAGGTACCGTATCTTACAAGGTGGCGCAAGAGCGATTGCCAGAAGAACTGACACGCTTCTTCTCTGGCAAGAGCCTGATGATTGTCTTTCCTGACCAATATGGTGAACCTCAAGACGCAATGACGTTTGCAGAACCGCAGCACCATGAGCAGCGAAGTGCCTACAACTTGCTGCTGGATTGGTTTAGAAAAAAACTGGGAAAGTAAAGTAATTGGATGTTTTTATCAGATAAAATATCGATAAAGAAAATGAAAGTATTATTGTTGATAGCCTGTATTGGCATGATTTTACTGTTAGGATGTGTACAAAATAAGCATTCTAAGCAGCTGACACGTCAACAGCAGCCAAGTGAGCATGTAGTGAATAACGTGCAAGGCGCGAATGAAAAGCGACCGGTTGCTGGCAAGGTAAACAGTATTTCTGCAACAGATTTTCAGCAATGGGTGATGAATTATAAAGAACATCCACAAGAGTGGGTGTTCAATGGCACAAAGCCTGCCATTATCGACTTTTATGCTACATGGTGCGGACCTTGCAAAATGACAGCTCCTGTTGTTGAAGAATTGGCAAAGGAGTATGCGGGAAAGATAGATTTCTATAAGGTTGATATTGACCAAGAGGCCGAATTGGCTGATGTGTTTGGCATACAGAGTGTGCCGACTTTTCTCTTCGTTCCTGTAACGGGTAATCCTACCATGCAACTTGGAGCCATGCAAAAGGATGATTTTGAGCGGATAATAAAAAAAGTATTGCTGAAATAGCATGAAACAAAAGTGGATAAAAATAGCTTTTATTCATTGATATATGTTTTATAACATAGTGATTGCACTGAAAATAGGTAAAGTTTTTAGTTCTGATTTGCATGAAATCAATTTAAATTATTATATTTGCACCCATATAATACGTATTAGTTATGAATCTTGACTTATTAACCGCCATCTCACCAATAGATGGTCGCTACAGGGGTAAAACCGAAAAACTGGCAGATTATTTTTCTGAGTATGCTCTTATACGTTATCGCATACGTGTAGAGATTGAGTATTTTATTACGCTTTGTGAGTTGCCTTTGCCGCAACTTAACAAGTTTGACCATGCTTTATTTGCGTGTTTGCGTGCTATTTATCAAGATTTTGATGAAAAAGGTGCCGCTCGTGTAAAGGAAATAGAGAAAATAACCAACCATGATGTGAAGGCTGTAGAATACTATATCAAAGAGCAGTTTGATGCTATTGGTGGACTTGAAGAGTACAAGGAATTTATTCATTTTGGCTTGACATCACAGGATATCAACAATACTTCAGTGCCTCTTTCGTTGAAGGAAGCATTGCATGAAGTGTATATTCCACAGATTGAAGAGCTAATCAAGCAGTTGGAAGATTATGCCGAAGAGTGGAAAGATGTGCCTATGCTTGCAAAAACCCATGGACAGCCTGCTTCTCCTACTCGTTTGGGCAAAGAAATAATGGTGTTTGCCTATCGTCTGCATAAACAGCTTGATTCTTTGAAGGCTTGTGAGTTTACTGCTAAATTCGGTGGCGCAACAGGCAATTACAACGCACATCATGTGGCTTATCCACAGTTTGACTGGAAGAAATTTGGTGACAAGTTTGTCAGTGAGAAGTTAGGTTTACAGCGTGAACAGTGGACAACCCAGATTAGCAATTACGATTGCTTGGGTGGAATCTTTGATGCTATCCGCCGCATTAATACTATTATTATAGACCTTGACCGTGATTTTTGGATGTATATCTCTATGGAATACTTCAAGCAGAAAATCAAGGCTGGTGAAGTTGGCTCAAGCGCAATGCCACACAAGGTCAATCCTATTGACTTTGAAAACAGCGAAGGCAACTTAGGTATGGCAAACGCTATCTTGCAGTTCTTGGCACAAAAGTTGCCGGTAAGCCGCTTGCAGCGTGACCTTACAGACTCTACGGTGCTGCGCAACATCGGTGTGCCATTGGGACATGGCATCATTGCCATACAGAGTACATTGAAAGGGCTCCGTAAGCTGATACTGAATGAAAACAAAATTTCTGCTGATTTGGATAATACTTGGGCAGTAGTGGCTGAGGCTATACAGACAATCTTGCGCCGTGAAGCTTATCCGCATCCTTATGAAGCATTGAAAGCATTGACTCGTACAAACAAGAAAATGACAGAGGAAACTATTCATGAGTTTATCAAAGAGCTCAATGTCAGCGATGACGTAAAGGCTGAACTCATGGCTATTACTCCTCATAATTATACTGGTATGTAAGAATGAACATGCGGGTAAAAGGCAATGGTGGATATTGATGTACAGCTTTTGCCTTTTATCTGCATAGACTAACACTTTTATTGGCATTCCAACAGCAATTGATAACCCTTGTCGTAAAGTGGGGTGAAGATAATAAAGATAAGATATTTGGATAATAATAGAATTATAATTCAATAAATATAGATAGAATTAACCAATTACAATAACCGCCGTGAGGCTTTAATAATTACAATTATGACAGAAGAATTAGAAAACAAACAAGAAGGTCTTTCTGCTGACAATGGTCAGAGTGGCCGTGAGGGCTATACTCCAGCAGGCAGTTCAAACTATCGAAGCGGTGAAAAACCTATGCGTCAGCGCGTTCGCATTCAGCGCGCTTATGCTCCAGCAAGGAATTATAGTAGTAACAATGATGAAGGCGGTTTCCGCCCTGAAGGCTTTGGCGCAGGCTTGCAGTCTGATGCCCCTCAGCACTCTTATCGTCCCCGTACCAGCTATGGTCAGCAGGGCGGCTACCAGCGTGGAGGCTATAATCAGCAGCGTCAGGGTGGCTATCGTCCACGTTATAATAATGACAATAACGGCGAAGGCGACTATAGCCAGCAGCGTGAAGGCGGCTATCAGCCACGTTCTTCTCAGTATGGACAACGCCCCAATACAGGCTATCGTCCTCGCTATAATAACAATGCAGACGGTGGTTACCAGCGCGACGGCGGTTATCAGCGTCAGGGCGGTTACCAGCGTAGTGGCTACGGTCAGCAGCGTCAGGGCGGTTACCAGCGCGGTGGCTACGGTCAGCAGCGTCAGGGCGGTTACCAGCGCGGTGGCTACGGCCAGCAACGTCAGGGCGGCTATCGTCCTCATACAGCCGATTATGATCCTAATGCAAAATACAGCATGAAGAAGCGTATTGAGTATAAGGAGGCTAATATAGACCCGACAGTACCTATTCGCTTGAACAAGTTCTTGGCTAATGCAGGCGTTTGCAGCCGTCGTGAGGCTGATGAGTTTATTCAGGCTGGTGTTGTAAGCGTTAACGGGCAAGTGGTTACTGAGTTAGGAACAAAGGTGCTGCGTACGGATGATATCAAGTTCCATGACCAGAAGGTGTCTATGGAGAAGAAAGTGTACGTACTGCTCAACAAGCCTAAAGATTATGTTACCACCAGCGATGATCCACAACAGCGCAAGACCGTGATGGATTTGGTAAAGAATGCTTGTCCCGAACGTATTTATCCCGTAGGTCGTCTTGACCGCAACACTACTGGTGTGTTGCTTCTTACCAATGATGGCGACTTGGCAAGCAAGCTTACTCATCCTAAGTTCTTGAAGAAGAAAGTATATCATGTTTATTTGGACAAGAACGTTACAGCTCATGATATGCAGCAGATAGCCGAGGGTATTACTTTGGAGGATGGCGAGATACATGCAGATGCTATTGAATATGCAAGCGATACCGACAAAAAACAGGTAGGTATAGAGATACACAGCGGCAAAAACCGCATCGTGCGTCGTATCTTTGAAAGCCTTGGTTATCGTGTTGTCAAGCTTGACCGTGTGCTCTTTGCAGGTTTGACAAAGAAGAACCTGCGCCGTGGCGATTGGCGTTTCCTCACTGAAAAAGAGGTGGATATGCTGCGTATGGGTGCTTTTGAGTAATTTGATAATATACAATTAAGACAGACATATACTGTATGAAGAGAGTTAAGACATATCTTTTGGCTGCAAAGTCAAACTGCTGTCTTAACTCTCTTGCATACAGGTGAACACTGCAACAACAAACAAATACAATAATGGAGAATATAAAAAGAACTAAAGTCGTTGACTTGTTGACTCGTAAAGACTTTGGAGCCAAGGTTAATGTCAGAGGATGGGTGCGCACTCATCGTAGTAGCAAAGCTGTTGACTTTATTGCTTTGAACGATGGTTCCACTATAAAGAATATTCAGATAGTAGTAGATCCTGCCAAGTTTGATGCTGAGATGCTGAAGCAAATCACTACTGGCGCATGTATTTGTGCCAATGGTGAACTGGTAGAGAGCCAAGGAGCAGGACAGACAGTGGAGATACAGTGCAGTGAACTCAAAATTTACGGCCTTTGCGGTAGCGATTATCCTATGCAGAAGAAAGGTCAAACCTTTGAGTATATGCGCCAATATGCCCACTTGCGCTTGCGCACCAACACTTTTGGCTGTGTGATGAGAATACGCCACAATATGGCTATTGCCATTCATAAATATTTCCATGACCATGGCTTCTTCTATTTCCACACTCCTCTTATCACTGCAAGTGACTGTGAGGGTGCTGGTCAGATGTTTCAGGTAACTACCAAGAACCTTTATGACCTGAAGAAGGATAAAGACGGTAAGATTATTTATGATGACGACTTCTTTGGCAAGCAGACTTCTCTTACTGTAAGTGGACAGCTGGAGGGCGAATTAGGTGCTACCGCATTGGGTGCCATTTATACCTTTGGTCCTACTTTCCGTGCAGAAAATTCCAACACTCCTCGCCACTTGGCTGAGTTCTGGATGATAGAGCCGGAAGTGGCTTTCATTGATATGAACGACTTGATGGATTTGGAAGAAGACTTTATCAAATATTGCGTTCAGTGGGCTCTTGACAACTGCAAGGACGATTTGGAATTTTTGAACAAGATGATTGACAAAACTCTGATAGCTCGTTTGCAGTCTGTTGTCAAGGATTCTTTTGTCCGTTTGCCTTATACCGAAGGTATCAAAATATTGGAAGAGGCAGTAGCTAAGGGGCATAAGTTTGAGTTCCCTGTAAGCTGGGGCATGGATTTGGCCAGCGAGCATGAGCGCTTCTTGGTAGAGGAGCACTTCAAGAAGCCGGTTATCATGACTGACTATCCTAAGGAGATCAAGGCTTTCTACATGAAAATCAATGAAGATGGAAAGACGGTTCAAGGCACCGATGTCTTGTTCCCGCAGATAGGTGAGATTATTGGCGGTAGTGTTCGTGAGGAAGATTATGACAAGTTGATGAGCGAAATCAACGAGCGTAATATTCCTATGAAAGATATGTGGTGGTATCTTGACACACGTAAGTATGGTTCTTGTCCTCATGGAGGCTTCGGACTTGGCTTTGAGCGTCTTATTCTTTTCGTTACAGGTATGCAGAATATTCGCGATGTAATACCTTTCCCACGTACTCCTAAAAACGCTGATTTCTAATCGAAAGCATAGCAGACAGGCATTTGCAGGTATGTAAAGCGTCCTGCATGACATAAATTAAAAACTCCTTGTCAATCTATAAAAAGAGTTGGCAAGGAGTTTTTTTGTTTTTCATTGCATCGCTATCGTATGTCAAGAGCATTGCTTTTAGAAGACGATAACGGTGCAATCGTATTCCGATAGCAGTGCTATCAAACACTAAAAACAGTGCTTTTGTATCGTGATGGGGTGCTGTTGCTCAGTCTACGGAAATATAGTACGAGGTATAGATTTGTGCCTATCGTGCTTGGCTGAACGTATTATACGAAATATTTTCCTTCTTGTATTTGTCTTTGGGTTGCGGATGTTCGGCAGGATAACCTATTACTGTGATGTTCAGCGGAATTATGTTATCGGGCAAATGGAGTACAGTTTCTACCGCTTTGCAGCGGTCTTCAGCAGGATATAGCCCTGTCCATACGGCTCCCAAGCCCATTGCATGTGCAGCCAACAGCAGGTTTTCAGTGGCGGCAGAAGCATCTTGAATCCAGAAGTCTCGCCCGCCACCCTCTATGGCTTTATCCATATCGCCACACACTACGATAGCCAATGGTGCTTTCTTTAGCATCTTGGCGTGAGGGTTAGCTTCGGCCAGTTGGTCAAGTAGGCTGCGCTGGTCTACCACGACAAAGTGCCAAGGCTGTCGGTTCATGGCCGTTGGAGCCGCCATGGCCGCTTGTAGCATTTTGTCTATCTTGTCTTTCTCTACAGTTTGTCGGGTATAGTCGCGTATACTGGTACGTGTGGCTATATTGTTGAGCACTGCTTCTTCTTGATTGTATGGTTGATTGATGTTGCTTTTGCTTGTTACCAGGTGTACGCTAAGTATCAAGATAACGATAGCTAACACAAAATTGAGTATAGTTGCTTTGTTCTGCATAGTTGCTGTTTGTTGTTTTTTTATATTCTGATTAACATGCCTGTTGGGCACACAAAGTGGCAATAAGGCCGCGGTATAAAAATAGATAGGACCAAAAATGCTACGGCTGCTACGATAACCCATATCGAGGCTGAGGTGTATAAGAATGCAGTAAACAGCTCGTAGTCCATCCATGCAGTCCATGTGCCTGTAAGCATGCATGTCATCAACACGCCCCACAGTATGTTGCGGAATAGCGTCAGCCATGTGAAAACTCTTGGCGACATCTTTATATGATGGCTTTTGGCTATTTTTCCTGTCAGTTCTTGGGCAGAACCTAATGGACAGATATTGGCGCAATAGTACCCAGACTTGCCTGCTAACGGATAGATGAACGCCACCGTTACCAATATAAGCGGAGCTGCAAGACCAGCCAAGGTTGCTGTACTTGGTTCATTGGCAAACAGCCGCATCAGCAGTGCATAAGACACAAAGGTGCCTGTCCACAGTCCGAGCACAATGACATTGAGCGTTAGTTGCACATAATGCCAACTCCTGTTTTTGGTGCATAGCGGTATGATGGCCCCCAGCAAGGCAACTGCTAATGCTGCTATGCTGCCAACAGTCCAGTCTGTGGCAGTTGTAGAGGAAGCTTCTATTGACGATGTTCTGCGCTGTGCAAATATCAGTCCGCGTCTTATGTTTTCCTTGATGGCTTTTGATGAGAAGGTGGCTCCTGACACACCGTCAACCTTTTCTTTTAAAGCATCTTCAATGCGTTTGCCTTGCCAGTTGGCAAACAACGCCTTGGCTTGGTTGAAGAAATCTGGCGTTTCAGCATTGGGCAATGCTTCTATCTGCTGTATGATACCCTCCTTGCTAATATGTATGCGCAAAGGCACAGGTCCACCATAGCCAGATACGTCTTTAGCCAATAGCTTGGTATTGACAATCATGCCACCGTCAGGCAGTAGCGTGAGCGTGTCGCCTATCGCTGTTTTGGCTGTGGCAGCTTGTTGTGGTTGCAGCTGGTGTCCAAAAATCTTTCCGTCACGCAACATGACCGTAGCAGAGAGCATCAGTACCACCGTGAAGAGCGACAGTAAACGAATATAAAAATTCTTTTTCCTTTTCATCTTCCTATTCTTGTTTGTTGGTATCTATGCCACCAAAATGCGGACAAGCCATTATGCGTTGTCGGCAGGCATTAAACTCCGTAACAAGCCGTTGCATCACTGTATCTACCGATTCAATGCTGTTGATAGCCGCAGCCACCTGTCCTATTTCTAATTCACCGTGTTCTACATCGCCCTCAAAAATACCACGTTTAGAAGCCGCTGCGCCCAATATGGCTTTAAGTTCATCGGGTTGCGCCCCACGGTCTTCAGCTTGAGCCACCTCCTCATATAGTGCATTCTTGATAAGTCGGGTAGGAGCTATCTTTTTCAAACAGAGCATAGTGTCGCCTTCATGGAGTGCAATACAGCGCTGCTTAAACGCTTCGGCAGCCGAACTCTCTGTGGTAAGAGCAAACAAGGTGCCTATCTGCACACCCTCAGCACCCAAGGCCATGGTAGCTAATATGCCGCTGCCACTGGCTATGCCGCCGGCAGCAATAAGGGGCAGGTCGGTAGCTTGTCTCACTTCAGGTATCAGTGTCAATGTAGTGGTCTCCTCACGCCCGTTGTGGCCACCAGCTTCAAAGCCCTCTGCCACTATTGCATCAACACCAGCCTCCTGGCATTTGCGGGCAAACTTGCTGCTTGAAACCACATGGGTTACCTTTATGCCTGCTTCATGTAGTTTTGCAGTGTATTTCTTTGGACTGCCAGCCGATGTAAATACGATTTTTACACCATTGTCTATAATCAGCTGTATCAGTCTATCTATCTCTGGATACATCAGTGGCACATTGATGCCCCAAGGCTTGTTGGTAGCTGTTTTCATCTTGTTGATGTGCTCAAGCAGTGTTTCGGGGTGCATAGAGCCCGCCCCTAACAGGCCCAACCCCCCCGCATTACTTACAGCAGCGGCCAATCTCCATCCACTGCACCACACCATGCCACCTTGTATAATAGGGTATTGTATACCAAAAAGTTGTGTTATTCTGTTTTCTTTCATACGTAAATATTATTTTTGAGGTTTATAATGAAAACTAATAAATAATCTATTGAAGATAAGAAGCTGTGCTCATGAATAATTGTCTTATGCAAAATCAGTGCAAGTTGAATGCAATAAAGTTTACTTTAAACTGCTGAGCCGTAGCCTGACTGATGCAAAGATAGATATTTTATTTTGTTTATCCAAATGTTATAAGATAGCTATTGCATAGTTATAAGAATCAAAGTAAACTTTAGAAAAAGAGCAGAAAAACTACGAAAAATGGTCTTTCACGTTAAATGAATGTTAAAAACTGGCATAAACTCATGCTTTTTGAAATATTCTTGCAATAAAATTTGGTAGAAACAAAAAATGATTGTACCTTTGCAACCGCAAATCAGAAATGATACTTGCAGTGATAATGATAATATCGCGGAGTGGAGCAGTTGGTAGCTCGCCAGGCTCATAACCTGGAGGTCG
>ERZ808240.896-NODE-896-length-37995-cov-7.847522_pt1 | contig 37995 bp, 26 predicted proteins | sample MGYA00521084_ERZ808240 | MGnify/ENA primary metagenome ERZ808240 (study PRJEB31516, sample SAMN03275571) | gut metagenome | biome: mammalia-associated habitat; material: feces | host: Papio cynocephalus | place: Kenya | collected 2012-08-06 ... | reverse complement strand
GCACATGTTTCATGACGCATTGGTGTCTTTCGCAGAAAGACGGGTAATACATATGTCATACAAACGATGCAGGAGACGGATCCTGGTGATCCTGCTGGCGGGGATTTTGCTGATTTCGAACTGGAGCGTGAGTGGGAGAACAGAGAAGGTTCACGCTGCAGGGTCGGAGAATTTTGCAAATGTAATCGTCTGTGCGTATTTTGAGGGAGATACGGACGGACCGGCGTATTTTGAACAGAATACGAAAGCACTTATGGATCTCTACGATGGCACGGATACGTGTACATTTACAAAGTATCTGAACCACATTTCCTATGGAAATCTTCGGTTGAAGAATTATTTCCCGCAGTACGATGGGACGAAGATTGTTCCGGTGAAGCTGTCGATGACGGAGCAGACCGTGCTGAACAGCGGAAATATGGATGAGACGATTCTTCCTGAAGTGATGAAGAAGCTCAAGTCAGTGACAGGAAAATTAGACTATAATGAGTCTGGTGTGATCGACAACGTGACGGTGATTCTGCGTGCGCAGGATGGTACGGCGAGCTCTGCGAACTCGCTTGTCTCGCATCATCAGACCTATGGCGGCAACCTGAAATATCAGAATCTGGAAGTGCGTGATTATAATATGATCAACACGAAGGTGATTTTCGGTTCTTCGTCGACAGATATAAATGCACAGGGAAGCGGTGTGCTTGTGCATGAATTCCTGCATACGTTTAATTTCCCGGATCTGTATACGAACAACGGCACAGTGCCGGTTGGAACCTGGGATATCATGGGTGGCGTGACGAGTACACCGTCGTATCCGCTTGCTTATATGCGTATGCGGTTTGGCAAATGGCTGAGCCTCGATACGATCACAACGGCGCAGACGCTGACGCTGGACACGCAGGACAAGAATACGGGGTGTCAGGCATATATTTTGAAATCGCCACTCAATGAGAGTGAATTCTTCGTCGTGGAGTTCCGGAAGAAAGCGGAGACAAACGATATGGATTCTTATGACCGTGCGATTGGCGGCTCAGGTGTGATCGTCTATCGAATCAATCCATCTGTGGAAGATCTGAGCAATATGCATGGTGGCACGGGCGTCTATGTGTTCCGATCACAGCCGGGAAGCAAAGATTATAATGTATATAATGAGAACGTATCCAATGCATTTCTCTCGAAGGAATCCGGTCGGACAACGATCGGAAAATCAGACCTTTCGGCAGGACTTAGCGATGGCGCGCTGACCTTCTCCGATGGAACCAATTCTGGAATCGTGATCAGTGAGGTCGGCAGTGCCGAGGGCAGCCAGATCACGCTCAAGGTGGATTTCCCGAAGGTCGAGGCAAGCGAGAAATGGGAGAATCTGGAATTCCCTGCTACTTCATATGAGATATGGGATGTTCTAAATGATCAGATTGCTATGACGATGGTGGGGAATGTGCCATACGTGCTTACCTACACCCAAAAGGACAATGCAATATCTTTATACAGCTACCAGAACCAGACATGGACGAAGAAATTCACCGAGGCGCTGACGGAAAGCTTCGTAGATAGTATTCGGATATGTGAATATGGTGGTTCGATTTATTATGCATATCAGGGCACTACTGGAATCAACATCCGGAAACTGAATTCTGCGCGTACCGGCATAGCAGAACGGCAGACGATTCCGACAACGAACTATTCCTTCGATATGAAAGCGGGTGCGGATGGCATCTATGTTGTGTATATCTATGGGGATAAAACCGCGTATATGAAGAAATATCTTGCGGGAGGTCTGTCGACGCAGGCCGATTGCGGCAGTTACTATACAGCGGCAATCAGCTTGGGACAGCCGCAGATTACGGTAGCAGGTACAATTCTGTATGCGTCGGTCAGAGATTCGAATGGAAATCAGATCCGTACCTTCCGGATGGACAAACCGGGCGCTTACACGGAGATTGGCGATGCAGATGCGGCAGGCAGTGCGTATGTGACTGCGACCGATGGAACGAATCTCTATATCGTTACAAATCAGAATGGAATTACAGTGTGGCGTTATGATAAGGCGTCATGGACAACGGCGCAGATGCAAAGCACAAATATCTCCGATATGGCAGCCGTGTGCAAGCAGGGTACCTTGTTTGTCCTTGCAGCTAAAGATACAAATACAAATCTGTACCGCTATGATGTGACGACGAATCGGTTCGCACAGGAGGGCGTGTCACTGGATTCCAATTCTGGTTCGCAGACGATCTGCACAGAAAATGGAAATCTGTATATGGCATATAGACGGCAGTCTGATTCGAAGCTGGTTGTGAAGAAAAAGACTGTGACGGTCACACCGGCACCAGAACCAACACCGGATCCAGACTCTGGCACAGATCCAGATCCGGGAACAGACCCAAAACCGGGAACCGGCGAGACAACGACCACGACGGAAGCGGCTGCCACAACGACGGAGGCACCAACACCGACACCAACTTCGGTCGTAACACCGGATGTGACGGTGGCCTACCGCACGCACATCCAGACCTTTGGCTGGGAGAACGTATGGCGGCAGAATGGCGCGATGTCCGGAACGAGCGGACTCGCGAAGCGATTGGAAGGAATCGAAATCAAAGTGTCTGGCAATTCCAGCCTCAGAATCCAGTACACGACACATTGTCAGAGCTATGGCTGGCTGCCTTGGTCTGCGAACGGCGGCATGAACGGCACGCAGGGCGAAGCAAAACGGCTGGAGGCAATCAAGATCCAGCTGACAGGAGCTGACAAGAATAAATACGATGTCTATTACCGCGTGCACGCGCAGAGCTACGGCTGGCTTGGCTGGGCGAAGAATGGCGCACCGGCTGGAACCGCAGGCTAAGCAAAGCGTCTGGAGGGTATCCAGATCGTCGTTGTAAAACGCGGACAAACCTTCAATGCAAAGATGGAAAATATCATATCTGCATATCCGCTAGGCTATTATGCGAAGGCAGGAACCTCGCCAGTTGTAAATGCTAAGAATACATCGAACGTGAATCCGCAGATTGCGGGTGCGGACAGTCCGAATGTTACATATCGTACCCACGTGCAGAGCTATGGCTGGCAGGGCTGGAAATACAACGGACAGATGAGCGGAACATCCGGACGGGCGAAACGTCTCGAAGGAATTGAGATCAAACTGACAAATGCACCGTATTCCGGTGGCATCTGTTATACAACCCACGTGCAGAGCTACGGCTGGCAGGAACCGACGAACAATCCATCTGCATGGCGCAGAAATGGAACGATGAGTGGAACATCCGGACAGGCAAAAAGACTCGAAGCTATCTGTATTTCATTGACAGGAGACATGCAACAGTATTATGATGTGTACTATCGTGTGCATGCACAGACGTTTGGATGGCTGGATTGGGCGAAAAATGGCGCTCCGGCAGGAACGGCAGGCTATGCAAAACGATTGGAGGGCATAGAAATCCGTCTGGTACCGAAAGGACAGGCAGCCCCGGGACGTACAGCAAGATCGTACATAGCAAAGTAACGAGCATAGAGAGGAAGAGGACGAAGAGAACATGAGAACAAACCTGAAGCGGCTTGTGACCGCAATTTTGATGATGGCATTGTTGCTCGGACCACTGGTATCCCTGCCAGTAAAGGCAACAGAGGAAAAGGATGACAACACCTTTGTAGTCGGGTTCGATGCGGAGTTTCCACCATATGGATATAAGGATGACGACGGTGAATACGTCGGCTTTGACTTAGATCTGGCGCAGGAGGTGTGCGACCGGAATGGCTGGACATTAAAGAAGCAGCCGATTGAGTGGAACTCAAAGGATATGGAATTAAATTCCGGTTCGATCAGCTGTATCTGGAACGGATTTACGATGAATGGCAGAGAGGATGACTATACGTGGACAAAGCCATATGTGGATAATTCCCAGGTGGTAGTTGTGCGTAAGGATTCCGGCATCACACAGCTGTCCGATCTGGCGGATAAGGTAGTTGCCGTGCAGGCAGACAGCTCTGCACTCGCCGCACTGACCGGTGAGGATGCAAGCGAGGAGAACAAAGCACTCTGCGCAACGTTCAAGGACTTGCAGCAGGTAGGTGATTACAACAGCGCATTTATGAATCTGGAGTCCGGTGCCGTAAATGCAATCTGCATGGATATCGGTGTGGCAAACTATGAAATCGCATCCCGCGGCGACAAATTCGTGATTCTTGAGGATCGTCTGTCTTCCGAGGAATATGGAGTTGGATTTAAGCTTGGAAATACCGAGCTTCGCGATCAGGTGCAGGCAACGCTGCTCGACATGCTTGCCGATGGTACATTTGAGGAAATCGCGGAGAAATGGGGACTTGAGGAATCCATCTGTCTGACTGCAGACGACGAAGTGCAGGAAGAGACAGCCACAGATGACAATACATTTATTGTTGGCTTTGATGCGGAGTTTCCACCATATGGATATAAGGATGACGACGGTGAATACGTCGGCTTTGACTTAGATCTGGCGCAGGAGGTGTGCGACCGGAATGGCTGGACATTAAAGAAGCAGCCGATTGAGTGGAACTCAAAGGATATGGAATTAAATTCCGGTTCGATCAGCTGTATCTGGAACGGATTTACGATGAATGGCAGAGAGGATGACTATACGTGGACAAAGCCATATGTGGATAATTCCCAGGTGGTAGTTGTGCGTAAGGATTCCGGCATCACACAGCTGTCCGATCTGGCGGATAAGGTAGTTGCCGTGCAGGCAGACAGCTCTGCACTCGCCGCACTGACCGGTGAGGATGCAAGCGAGGAGAACAAAGCACTCTGCGCAACGTTCAAGGACTTGCAGCAGGTAGGTGATTACAACAGCGCATTTATGAATCTGGAGTCCGGTGCCGTAAATGCAATCTGCATGGATATCGGTGTGGCAAACTATGAAATCGCATCCCGCGGCGACAAATTCGTGATTCTTGAGGATCGTCTGTCTTCCGAGGAATATGGAGTTGGATTTAAGCTTGGAAATACCGAGCTTCGCGATCAGGTGCAGGCAACGCTGCTCGACATGCTTGCCGATGGTACATTTGAGGAAATCGCAAAGAAATGGGGACTGGAAGAATCTGTCTGCCTGTCACCGGACGATCAGGTGCAGGATGGAAATGCCGCTGCAGCAACTGCAACAGATAGCACATCCACAGGCAAGAAGAACACAAGCTTCTGGGATAAGTTCTGCTCGATCACAAAGCAGCTTGCAGAAGGTCTGCTTGCATCCATGCTGATTTTCTTCCTGACACTTCTGCTCTCCCTGCCGCTCGGACTTCTGGTTGCAGCAGGCAGAATGTGCAAGATCGCGCCGATCCGCTGGCTGGTGAAGTTCTATATCTCCATCGCACGTGGTACGCCGCTGATGTTACAGCTGCTCGTTGTATTTTACGGGCCATATTATCTGTTTGGCGCGACGCTTACGACAAGCTATCGTTTCCAGGCGGTTATCATTGGATTTGCCTTGAACTATGCAGCATATTTCGCAGAAATCTACCGCTCCGGTATTCAGGCAGTGCCACAGGGACAGCATGAGGCAGCGAAGATCTTAGGATACAGCAAGAGCCAGACGTTCTTCAAAATCGTATTCCCACAGATGGCAAAGAACATTTTGCCTTCGGTTACAAATGAGGTTATCACACTGGTTAAGGATACATCGCTTGCGTTTGCTATCTCTTATACAGAAATGTTCACACTTGCCAAGCAGGTCGCAGCCGCACAGACAACGATTATGCCACTGTTTATCGCCGGTGTATTCTATTACATCTTTAACTTTGTCGTTGCGTTTGTGATGGAGAAGATCGAAAAGCGTATGAATTATTATAGATAGTCGGTCGCATACGTGCGAAGCACGTAATGAGGACGCGGCCGACGACATGCCGCCGAACGAATGTGAGGGGGCGATACATATTATTAGGAGGACACAATGAACTTACTGGAAGTAAAAAATATAAAGAAAAGTTTCGATGATCTCGAAGTGTTGAAGGATATCAGTATGTCGGTGGCTGAGAGCGAGGTTATCTCGATCCTCGGTCCATCCGGTTCGGGAAAATCGACTTTCCTGCGCTGCATGACGATGCTGGAGAAGATTGACGGCGGAAGCATGGTGTACTGTGGAAAGGAAGCAGTCAATTCTGACAGCGGCGTTCCGGTCTATGCGGATAAGGCGGCGCTCAAAGAGATTCAGAGCTATTACGGACTGGTATTCCAGAATTTTAATCTGTTCCCACATTATTCCGTGCTGAAAAATATTGTGGATGCACCGATCCATGTGCAGAAGCGTGACAAGGATGAGGTGTATGCCGAGGCAAAGGAACTGCTTCGCAAGATGAACTTAGAAGATAAGGGTGACTATTATCCATATCAGTTATCCGGCGGACAGCAGCAGCGTGTGGCAATCGCCCGTGCGCTCGCGTTAAAGCCAAAGATGCTCTTCTTCGATGAGCCGACATCGGCACTCGATCCGGAACTGACAGCCGAGATCTTAAAGGTATTGAAGGAACTCGCCGCCGAGAAGATGACAATGGTGATCGTAACCCATGAGATCGGTTTCGCCCGGAGTGTATCCGACCGCGTGATCTTCATGGATGGCGGTGTGATCGTTGAGGAGGGAAAGCCGGAGGATGTCATCGACAACCCGAAGACCGACCGTGCCAAGGCATTCCTCAAGAAGATGCAAGAGATGTAGAGCCGGATAAAATCTACAAAAATATACATTAAACAACAGCTGAAAAAAGTTGATGAATCCAGAAATATAGTATTAATATTTATCAACCCACAGCACAGGGTACAAAATAAAATCCCCTGCAGACTGATAGAAACACATCGGCACTTAACGAGCCCGGAATAAGCCGGGGGAGTTTAGTACCGCTATGTGTTGTCTCTCAAGCGAGAGCGTGTCTGCAGGGGATTTCTGTTTTTGTACTCTGCGCGTCCGTTAGAAAATATTCTTACATCTTCTCCGGCTCATCATACTCGACACCCTTCGTGTCGACCGTGACAGACTTGATGCGCTGATCTTCAAGCGGACGATCCATGTAATCAGTTGGAACATCTGCAATCTTGTTTACGACATCCAGACCATCTACGATCTTACCGAACGCGGCATAGCTGCCATCAAGATGCGGGCTGTTCTTATGCATGATGAAGAACTGGGAACCTGCGGAGTTTGGCATCATAGTACGAGCCATGGAAAGTACACCCGGCTCATGCTTCAGATCGTTTGCAAATCCGTTCTGTGCGAACTCGCCGCGGATCGAATAACCAGGACCACCGGTACCATTTCCGTCCGGGCAGCCACCCTGGATCATAAAACCATTGATGACACGATGGAAGATCAATCCATCGTAAAAACCTTTCTTAATCAGAGAGATAAAATTCTTTACTGTGTTTGGTGCGATATCCGGATACAGTTCGAATGTCATAACATCGCCGGACTCCATTGTCATTGTAACAATTGGATTACTCAAATTTATCATCCTTTCTTGTATTTTTATCTAAAAGATGATAGTATAATACCATTATTGTAAAATTACATCAAGTGTGTAATTTTTTAAAAAGTTATGTAAACCAAAATGCAAAGAAGAGGTACGAAAAGTGGGAAAAACGGTGATTCGAGTCGTGAAGGGAATCATATTGTCGGTGGCGATTGTCACACTTGCCAATATGACCTATAAACATATACGAACCTATTACGATGATTATATGGACGAATACAAGGGAACGGAGTCGACACAGGGCGAAGATGTAACTGTTACGATTCCAGAGGGCGCATCTGTCAAGGAAATCGCGCAGATCCTGAAGGACAATGGATTGATCGATTATCCGCGTGCATTTACAAAGCGTCTGCAGGACTCTGAGTACCGTGGCAAGCTGCATGGTGGTACATACACCCTGAATACTGGGATGACAACCTTGCAGATGATGGCAGCCATGAGCCCGACATTCGAGGAAGATCAGCCGGTCGATTATCTGGTTGTGCCAGAGGGTTTTACGGTAGAGATGATAGCAGCACGGTGCGAAGATCAGGGAATCTGTTCTGCAACCGAATTTTTAAATGCATGCAAATCCATTACGAAATCTGATTTTGCATATCTGGCAGACATACCGGCAGGCGCCAATGTCAACTACAAGGTGCAGGGCTTCCTGTTCCCGGCGACCTACGATATTTATGAGTCTACGACAGCCGAATTATTAGTCGAGTATATGTTGAGAACGTTCGACAACTACTATACGCAGGAACTGCAGGATCGTGCAGCAGAACTTGGATACAGTGCATTTGAGGTTGTGACGAGAGCCTCCATCGTAGAGCGTGAGGCGAAGGTGGATTCAGAACGTGCGACGATCGCAGGTGTTATCAACAACCGTTTGAAAGCGGATATGCCTTTGCAGATGTGCCCAACTGTCTTATATCCATTGACTGATGGAATGTATGACAAGAGTCAGGTTCTGTATGAGGATCTGGAACTGGATTCTCCATACAACACTTACAAGAATGCCGGACTTCCGGTAGGACCGATCTGTAATCCGGGACTCGCTTGTATTCAGGCAGTTTTGTATCCGGAAGAGCATAATTACCTGTATTACCATGTGGATGATGAGGCAGCAGGTACACATATCTTTACAGAAAACTATGAAGATCACATAGATACACAGATTATTGGTGGACCAAACGGCGTGACCCCGGATGGGGAAGCTTCCACTGAGGAATCAACAACCGAAGAATCACAATAGGAATAAATAATGTATTAGGAGGGACGTTATGAGAACTTTTAATTTTAGGGCGCGAAACATCGGCGAAGAAAAATATCTGTCATACACAATGGGTGAGGATTGTGAGTTAGATGAGGATGTTTTAGATTATTGTCAGGATAATGCGCCGGAAGAACTGATAGAGATTATCTATGAAGAAGATGATGATTACGATTATCTGACCTATCAGATTACAGGTAAGACATCTCTGGAAGAATACATCACACAGGAGCATGATTGCGAGAGCGTACTGCTCATCCTGCGGAATGTCGCACAGGAGATGATTTCTCTGAAGGAACAGGCAATTCCGCTTTCGTATGTATTGCTGAACCGTGGATTTATCTATGTGGATGCAGAGAAGAAGACAGTACAGTTCCTGTGCCTGCCAATCGAAAGCAAGGGTGCACTTTCTGTAGAATTTAAGAGCTTTGTACGACAGTTGCTTGCAAATATGAAATACAACGTAGAGGAAGATCTGAACTACGTTGGTAAGCTGCTCACGTATATCAATGGAGATAACTTTAATCTGCGTGGCTTAATCGGACTTGCAGAAGCACTGATGGAAGAGGAAGGAATCAGCTTTGAGGAGGCTGAAGCCATTGATGCAGATGGTGTCGAGGTTGTAAGCGCGGAGGCAGAAGCACTGGCAGAAAATATCAGCGATATCATGAACAGTCTGCAGGAAAAGGATGATACACCACTTCCGGAAATCGGTGATGATGAAGAAGACGAAGAGGAAGAAACAGAGGAGCCTGTAAAAGAAGAGGAAGAACTGGAAAGCATTCTTCCGGCCGGCATGCAGGTAAAGGAAGAAGAAACGCCAGCATCTGCTGAGGAGAAGACAGCAGAACCGGAAGAAGCTGTAGAGGAGACACCAGCACCTGTGGAGGAAGCACCTGCACCAGAACCGGTGATGGAGAAGCAGGAAGCACCAAAGCCGGAACCGGCAGCAGAAAAACCAGAGGTTTCCCCAGCCACAGAGCAGATCCTGTCACAGGTAAAACCGGAGGGGACAACAACTGGTGGCGAGAAGCTGCAGTTAAAGACGAACAAGAAGGAATCCGATATCAATCTGATCAAGGATCGGATCAAGGAACTGGTTGGAGAGGTACCATCCGCAAAGCCAACCGCAAAGCCAACCAAGAATATTCAGACATTAGAAGATCTGGATCATTTCTTAGACAAGCCACCTGTGGTTAAGCGGAATGTAGTAAAGGTAAACCGTGCAGCAATCATCCAGCAGACAGAGGCTGAGATGGAGGCAGCGGAAGCGGAAGCGGAAGCGGCGGCTGAGGCAGCAGAAGCTGCTGAGCCGGAAACAACCGTACAGAACGAAGAACCGACAAGCGGACAGACAGAAAACATCAAGGTGCCTGTTATCGAGGATATCTACGATGACATGAACATTGAGAAGAAAAAAGACGATGAGAAGGACAAGAAGCCAAAGAGTACATCTATTTTGAATAAATCTGTAACAGAGCTTGTAAAAGATGCCGTTGGCGCTGTGAGTGCAGCGACATCAGCGGCAAATACACCGAAGGCATTGCCATATCTGATCCGCGTAAGCACGGAAGAGCGTATCATGCTGAACAAGGCAGTGTTTAAGATCGGAAAGGCAACCAGAGGCGTGGACTATACGGTTGGCGGAAACGGAGCCATCAGCCGTCAGCATGCATTTATTATCCAGAAGGACGGGGTATGTTATATCAAAGATAACAAGTCTACGAATCATACATATGTGAATGGAAAGCGTGTAGAGGATGGTGTGGAAGAGATTCTGACACATGATTCTCTCGTAAGACTTGCAGATGAAGAGTTTACATTTAAGATTCGCTAATTAGGATGTTCATATCATGAGGAGGTAGCAAATGAAGGGGTTAGAGTTAAATGTAACAAAACAGAACGGAATGACATTGGTGGAGTACCGGCTTGGAGTCGCAGATGTCTATGACGACAGAGTGTCAGACAAGGTTGCACAGCTCGGAAATATTATTCCATTCCAGTACAAGGATGAAGATGGAAAGAGAAGCATTGTTTCTTATGTGCATCATGATACTTCTCTGGAAGTGATGCTGCACCAGACATTGAAGAAAGCAGATGTGCTTGCAATCCTGAAGGGACTGCTGTGTGCGTTTGAAATTGGTGCGGCAGGTGTGCAGATCTGTTATCTGGTACGTGATCTGAATTATATCTATGTAGATCCTGAGAGCAAGGCAGTGAAATGCATCATGGTTCCTGTAAAGCAGGATCCGCTGGGGCAGTCTGATATCCCGGATTTCTTCCGAAATATTGTGTCACACATGCGATTTGATGAAGCAGACAAGGATGATTATGTAGCAAGAATCCTGACTTTGATCAACACGGATCATTATTCCAATATGAAATTAAAGGGACTTGTAGATGCCGAGATGGAGAAACTTGGGCTCTTCTATACAAGAGACGAGGGAATTAAGAAGGAAGCAGATACAACCGCAGCTCCGGAAGTACAGAACCAGAATGTAAAAGTAAATCGTGTCGGCGTGATGAACAACATGCGTCCACAGGGTATGCCAGCGATGGGACAGCCAATGGGGCAGCGTCCAGCGATGGGCGGACAGCCAATGATGGGACAACCAGTACCACCGATGGGCAGACAGCCAATGGGGCAGCCAGTATCACCGATGGGCGGACAGCCAATGGGACAGCCGGTACCACCGATGGGTGGACAGCCAATGATGGGACAGCCCGTACCACCGATGAACGGACAGCCAATGGGACAGCCAGTACCACCGATGGGCGGACAGCCAATGATGGGACAGCCAGTGCCACCGATGGGGCAGATGCCGAAGCCAGAAATGCCAAAGCCACAGGCACCAGCACCGGAGGCACCAAAGCCAGAGATGCCGAAGCCACAGGCACCAGCGCCGGAAATGCCAAGGCCACAGGCACCAGCACCGGAGGCACCAAAGCCAGAGATGCCGAAGCCACAGGCACCAGCGCCGGAAATGCCAAAACCACAGGCACCAGCACCGGAGATGCCAAAGCCACAGATGCCACTGATGGGGCAGCCGGTACCACTGATGGGTCAACCGATGATGGGACAGATGCCAAGACCACAGGCACCACAGATGCCAAATGGCAATCTGATGGGACAGCTTGGTGGTGCACGTCCGATTCCACACTTTGTGCGTAAATCAACCGGAGAGATCATCAATATTACAAAACCAGAATTTATTATCGGTAAGTCAAAGACAAAAGCCGATTATGCAATAGAGAACAACAGCGCAATCAGCCGGGAGCATTGTATTATAATCCAGCATGATGGAGTGAACTATATCAAGGATAACAATTCTACAAACCATACCTATGTAAACGGGGTAGAGTTGCAGCCGGGTAAGGAAGTACTTCTGAAGCACAAGACAGAAGTTCGATTGGGAGATGAGGAATTCACATTCCTTTTGAGAAAAGGAGAGTAATATGGAGTACATTGCAGCATATCACACCGATGTAGGTACAAGAAAAGAAACCAACCAGGACTCTCTTGCAATCAAGGTTGTGAACACAAAAGAGGGAAATGTAGCATTTGCAATCGTGTGTGATGGCATGGGAGGACTTGCAAAAGGCGAGGTTGCCAGCAAAGAAGTAATCGAAGCATTTTGCAAATGGTTTGATGATACATTAGTGGATGAAATTCAGAATGGAACATTCACAGAGCAGAAGCTGGTAACACAGTGGGATGATATTATCCAGACACAGAATCGTCGTCTGGGCGCGTACGGAGAGGAAAATCATTTGCAGCTTGGCACGACGGTATCTGCAATTTTGTTATATAAGGATCAGTATTATATTGTCCATGTGGGTGACAGCCGTGTGTACGAGCTTACAAAGACCGCGAAGCAGTTGACGAACGACCAGACATTTATTGCAAGAGAACTGGCAGCAGGAAGGATGACCCCGGAACAGGCAAAAAACGATCCGAGACGAAGCGTACTGTTGCAGTGCGTCGGCGCATCGCTGGTTGTTGAACCGGAATTTACAAAGGGAACTGCAACAAGAAATGCAGTTTATATGCTCTGCTCAGACGGATTCCGTCATGTGATCACACCGGAGGAGATTACCGAGAAGATCGGACCGGGTGAGGCGACGGACGAGGAAAAGATGAAATATGGAGCAATATATCTGACAGAGTTAGTAAAGAACCGTGGGGAACGTGATAACATCACAGTAGCAATGGTTCGCACGATTTGATTTAGAGAGGGTTTGCCATGACGAAGGAAGGAACCGTACTAGACGGAAAATATGAAATATTGGCAGAAGTTGGTCGAGGTGGTATGTCCATCGTGTACCTTGCCCGTGATAAGCGTTTAAACAAGCAGTGGGCGGTCAAGGAAATCAAGAACGATGGAAAGAAATCCGCAAAGACGTTGCTTAAGGGATTGGAACGAGAAGCAAATATTTTGAAGAACGTGGATCATCCGGTGTTGCCGCGAATCGTAGATATCATCAACCAGGATGGAACTATCTACGTTGTTATGGATTATATCGAGGGTGATACGATTCAGGATCGATTGAAAAAGGAAGGCGCACAGCCACAGGAGTTAGTCGTAGAGTGGGGGTTGCAGCTTGCAAGTGCATTGAATTACCTGCACAACATGAATCCACCGGTTATCTACCGGGATATGAAGCCTTCAAATGTCATGATCAAGCCGGAGGGCGGTGTAAAGCTGATTGACTTCGGCACAGCAAAAGAGTATGAGATAGAGAACAATGCAGATACAACCGCACTTGGTACGCGAGGCTATGCGGCACCGGAGCAGTTCGGTGATTCCAAGGGACGCGGTATCTATAATACAGATGCGAGAACCGATATCTACAATCTGGGAGCAACCCTGTACCATATCGTAACAGGAAAGAACCCGTGTGAGCCGCCATACGAGATGAAACCAATCCGTGAGTGGAATCCGATGCTGTCTTCCGGATTAGAGAAAATCATCTTAAAATGTACACAGGCAGATCCGAACGACCGTTATCAGAACTGTACGGAGCTGATGTATGCATTGGAGCATTACGATGAGCTTGATGACAGCTATCGGAAGAAGAATAAGAAGAAACTGGGGATATTTGCGGCAACCGCGGCATTGGCAGTTGTATCCGGTATTACAGCCGGAATCGGGTATTCCGGCATGCAGCGAATCAAGCTGAACAATTATAACCAGTATATTGAAAATGGTATGAATTACTGCCGGGAGGAAAATTACGAAGCCGGAACCGCGGAATTTAAGAAAGCAATCGAACTGGACGGCTCGGAGGAAAAGGCCTACGAACAGTACATACAGGCATACATTGATGCCACGAACAAGGCAGAGGAAGCCGGAACCGAGTCCACACTCAATCTGGACGATGCGCTGACACTGGTTTCTAATCGAATCAGCAGTAAACATGGGGGTGTCGAGAAGAACAGCGCGGTGCTGTATAAGCTGGCACTTACATATTTTGAAGAAGAGCGTTCTTACAGTCAGGCAGCCAAATATTTCGGCATGATCGACGAGAAGGATGAAGAATACGGAAAGCTTGCAAGCTTTTATAAGTCTATTTCCGAGCTGCGTTCCGACAGTACTTCGGATGCGTCAGAGCTGATGCAGGCGGTAAATGATTTCGCAACCTACAACGAGAACAACTTTACGAATCAGGAAGCGACGAAGTTTGTAAATTACCGCATTATTGGTGAGATTTACAGTACGAACGTGAGCAAGGATGCGGAGACAAGCATCGCAGAGCATGCAAGTACAGTGATGGAGCAGGCAGTTGCCGATCTGGGCGAGTACACAGGTAATGATCTGGATGAAGAAGCGGTTATGGATTTGAATTATCGTTACGATGATAACCTGATCGTAATCTACGAGCAGCTTGCCAAGGAAAATGCAGATAATGAGGCAGTTGCCAATGGATATTATTCGATGGCAATCAGTTATTGTGAAGATTATATCGGAATCCTGAAGATGAAGGTAGACAACGATCCGGGCATTTCGCTTGGCGGCTCCTCTGTCAATGCGTATAACCAGTCTTATTACAATAAGATGATGACGGAAGCACGTTGTTATGACGCACAGGGCAAGACAGAGGATGCACTCAAGATATACGAAGCCGCAGAAAAGGTCTTCGGCACAAAGAACGAGTGGAGCGACAACGTATATGCGGAGCATCTGGATTATCTGTATCGTCTGTGCGAGGCACAGGAACAGGATCCTCGTTTGTGGGCAAGCAAGATTCCGGATCTGACAAAGAAGCTGATTCAGGTATTTGATGATGGTGGAAACGTGCTTGGTATCGACAGCAACAAGACATGGTACAAACGGAAAGATACGTTGCAGATGTTGAAGAGCGGAAGCTATGATGCCGGGGAAGAAGGGACAGAGTCGCAGGATGCAGGTCCTGATGATGTGCAGTCCACAGAGATGGGAGAGTGATCAGCATGCAAAACGTATATGAGATATGTTTCTATGGCGGCTTGGTACTGGCGATTCTCCTTCTGATTGCGGCAATCGTGTTATTCATCGTATTGAAGATACCGAAGGTGATTGGAGAATTGACCGGAAGCGCTGCGAAAAAGGCAATGAAAGAAATGCAGGATGGCACAGCGAGCCCGGGCAGCGTAGCAAAGAAAGAACAGGAAAAATACTACAACATGGGAAGTGGAAAGATCACTGCGAAGGAAGCGGTTTCTACGCGGGAGGATCGTAAGGCAAATGGTAACGATTCCACCGAACTGTTGGAGAAATCAAAGAAGAAAGAAAAGAAGTTTGAAGAGACCGACATCCTTCGTCCGGGCATCAATGATTATGATACACCGGATGATGGTGAGACAGAAGTACTCGGCTCAGGTGCGGATGATGAGGCAACGGATGTGCTTCGCGATAACTCGGAAGGCGATGATGGAGCCACAGATGTGCTTCGTGACGAGGCAGGAAACGATGAAGCGACAGACGTGCTTCGTGGAAATGAAGAAGGCGACGACGGAGCAACGGATGTACTTCGAAACGACGAAGGCGATGACGGGGCAAACGATGTACTTCGGGGAGACGATGCAGACGATGAGGATGCAACCGACGTTCTGCGGATGGATGATGACAGTGATGCAACTGACGTTCTGCGGATGGATGATGACAGTGATGCAACCGATGTATTACGTGCCGATGATGACGACGAGGAAGGCACAAGCGTGCTGACAACAGGAACATTAGCGAAGAAGGTAAAAGTAATTTACAATATAGTAGTTGTTCATTCGGATGAAACAATAGCGTAGTCAGGCAGGTGAGGAGAAAGATGAAAAGAAATCAAAAGAAAGAAACAAAATCAAGACGGCCGTTGAAGAAACTCATAGCATTGTGGGTTGTTTTTGCGATGCTTGTCGTACCGTTCGCCAACCATGTTGGCAAGAACGACGTCAAGGCGGAAGGTGAAAGTGGAACAGGTGGAGAGCTTGCAGTTTCACAACCAGTGGATATGACTTTGAATACTCTGGAACTATCACTTGAAATGGAGACAGTTTCAGAGGGAAATACACCAGTGAATCTGGCTGTACATAGTGGCGATGCATATGAGACCACTTATACTTTCTTAAAGGAAGCGCAGACGGTTGCCGGTATCAAAATGCCGACAGCAAAAGGGCTTGAAGAAGGGAAAACTGTTAAGTTTGAGTATAAGATATACGGAGTTACAGATCAGGTAGAAAAAGAATGTACAAATGCAACGGCGTTTCCGGAAAATAGTAATGACGTGCTTTTGGATGATGCAGACAAGATAACAGATGCCAACAAGAAAATTGCTATCTATGCATATGTTGGGGGTAAGGCAGATCCGAACGTAAAATCCGTCCTTCAGTATGTAATCAATATCGAATTCGTTGATGTTACCTCATTATATGCGAACGATACACAGTCGTTGGATGAACAGTATAAGATGGTAAATACAGTAATTAACGTTACTTATCCGACTACAGCAATTTATGGCGCAACCTATGGAATAGCATCTAAATCATCAGGCGAAACAGACTGGGTTTGTTCGAGTGAGCAGAAGTTTTCTAAAGTGGGATCAGTTGAAGTGAGATCTGCTTTATATATTGAAGGCTCTCCGGCTACATTGCTTGCATACAGAGAGTTGGGAACTATTCAAGTGACGGATGATACTACAGCTCCGGTAATAAAATCTTGGCTGTTTGTCGCAGTTCAGGGTGATCGGGAGATTGAAAGATTTGACAGTAAAAGTCCATATATAGAAAATAATGTCTATTATGGGATGGAAAACTTTGATTACGTGTGCGGCATACAGGTTGCTGATCTGTCAGCAAACAACGAGGAAGCGACATGGTTTCCGAGGGATGGTGCACTTACTGCTAGTTGTGGAGGGGAGACATTACAAGTTTCTGCTGAAACTCCAGATTTATATTCAATAAAAATTCCAGCAGACAAATTAGATAAGGATAGCGATAATGAAATCAAATATACAATTAAGGATAATATGGGAAATACGCGCAATGGAAGTCTTGAGATAAAGATACATCCGGTAACGGATCATACAACGGTCGAAAGTGTCAAATTCCTGGGCGATGATCAAAGTGATTTGATTACCACTTCTGCCAATATTAAAGATTCCAAGACTGTACGTGTAGTTGTGAAATCAACAAAAGAAATTGGAAAAATTGCGTTGAATGATGGAACACACGATGTTTTTGAGCAGGTGATATCCGATAATGGAGACATGTCAGCGCAACGTGAATATACAGTTACAGCGGACTTTATAGTTCCTCCGGAAGGAACGACTGCGTCAATATCGTATTCAGATTTGAAAGTAAATGTATATGGGAAAGATGTAGATACTACATTGTTATCAGGTACAACAACGCTGCAGACGATATTGTTTGATCAGACAAAGCCGGAGATAACAGAGCCTGTATTACAGGAAAAGACCGGCGATAATGGAACATGGAAAACAGTAGCGACAAACGGATCAGATACATACACAACCAAACTGAACAGTACATACCGCTATGGAGTGAAGGTTACTGATGATGCAAATGGAAGTGGCGTAAATATCTCAAGTATAAAAGCCGGAGATAAGTCATTTGTCTGGGATGAAGCTTCCCAAATGTACATCTATGATATCCGTGTTGATGATTATGCAAATGGAAGTCTGGCGTTAATCGTACAGGCTTCAGACAATGTAGGGAATCCGGCAGACAGTGTTACGCTTCCTACATTGAAGAAGCTGGATGAGAAATTCCGGGTTGATGAGAAGTGTATCCTTGCTTCTGATGGAATCACAGATATTACAGGTGAAGTAGCTTCGGGGAAAACGAAGTACAGCAATCAGCAGATATATCTGAAACTACAGTTGTCTTCTGCGTATGAGATTGACTGGGTTAGACTTATCGCAAATAATAAAATATATGAAGAGTACAATAACGCACAGATTACCAATGCTTGGAATGATATTACACATCGATATACAGCAGAGGTAAGGTTTGCACTGCCAAAGGATGTAAATGTAAACGAAATGATCAATCAGTTGTATGTGGCAGCGGCAGATAAGGGCTCTCGTGAAATCACTTGTCCGGAAAAAACAGCGGATGGAACACAGCCAGACATTGGAAGTATTTTGTATGATATTACGCACCCGTATGCGAAAGTATCTGCAATTGAGGATAAGTGGTATCAGAATTACAGTTTGGATTATGAAATTTGTTCCGGAACATCTTTGGTAAAAGAATCAGACCTTGTAAGTGCAAATTATACATTTAGTAATTGTGAAGACCCGAAAACGGTATCTCTGGTGAAGCAGGAAAGCGAAGAACCGACTTACAGGGGAACAGTGCAAGTTCCGGAATCGTCAGATCCAACAGGTACATTGTTGCAGTTTGCGGCACAGGATATGTGTCAGAATAATATAGCAGGAACAACGGAATACAGAATCAAGGTGGATAAACATGCACCAACGATTCAGTTTGATGTGAATGGAAAGACAGGCTTTGCAAATCCGATAGAAGGAAAAGTTGCAATTGCCACAGCTGTGTCAGATAACCTTACCATTGCGCAGGCAACAATTACGGTAACAAAGCCGGATGGTTCATCGGTTGTGAAGGGACTTTGCAGTGGCATATTAGGTAAGCAGACAATAAGTGACAATTATACCTTGGACAGCTTGCTTGGCTCAGCGGCGGCAGACGGAGATTATACAGTAACCGTCAATGCAGCAGATATGTCTGGACGTGCGACATCCAAGACGATTTCTTTCACAGTGGATAACACAATCCCTGTAGTAACAGCTAAGATTGCAGATGGTACAACCGCTGGCAAGCAGCCGGGCAAGAACTTTGATGGAACTGTTTGCGATTACTTCTATCGTTCCAATGTAACTGTAGAGCTTACTTATGAGGATGAGAATATCGCAGCTTCCGGCGTAAGAGTGACAGATAACAACAATGTAGTAAATGTAACATGGCAGCGGATCGGTACAACCAACAAGTACCGGGCAAGTTATGTTTCAACCGGTATAGGTGCACATGTAATCAAGATCAATGCACAGGATAATGCAGGCAACAATGCGGTTGAAAAGCAGGTTGTATTTATCAAGGATACAGAGGCTCCGAATATCACCGCAGTGATCAATGGTGGTATGATTTACTCTGAGAATATGGGTGCCGTTGATCTGACTTCTGATGCAACGGTTGCATTCTCTGTAAGCGATGCGAATGAGGATGTACATGATTTCAACTACCAGTTGATTAAGACAGTACCGGATCAGCTTCCGGTAACCGCCGATGTATTGAAGACTGATAATCGTGTATTTGGTTATACAGACGAAGCCGATTATCAGGTAAAGGTTTATTCTGTGGATAAGGCAGGAAACCGAAGTTCAGAAAGAAATGTACAGTTCCGTGTTGATAAGACAGCACCGGAGCTGCAGATCACAGGAACCGCTTCCGGTTCTACACTGAACGCAGGAACAACTCTGACATTCAGCATGACAGAGGCATTCTGGTGGGATGCATCCGGTACGATCACAATCACAAGAAAAGCGAGCGACAGCGTGGCAGAGACCGCTTACAAGACCATCGACTTCAAGCCGACGGCACGTGTGACAACGATGACAGAGACACTGAGTGAGACTGGTGAGTATCAGGTAACATTTACCGGAAAAGACCGTGCTGGGCATACGGCTGAGGCAGCCAGCTATACGGTAAGAATTGATACAGGCAAGCCAATCATCACATTGAGCGGCGTGTCAAATAACGACAAGACGACAAAGCAGGTAGAGTTCCAGGCTCAGATTGAGGAAGACTTCTATCTGACAAAGTCTGTAAGTATTCAGGCAACCAGAACATATCTTGATCCAACGTCTTACAAGGAAAAGATAGAGAATCTGCAGATTACCGGATACAATCCGACAGCAGCAACGACGCTGATCCGAAACACATTTACAGAGGATGGTATCTACAAGATTCAGGTAACCTGTAAGGATGCCGCAGGCAACGAGGATACACAGGAGGTTTCCTTCACGATTGATAAGACAAAGCCAGTGATTGATCCAAAGGTCATGAGTGCATATGAGGGAACTCTGACATCCTTTGCATGGGATTACGATCTGAATGACATTATCTACGACCTGACTGTCTGCGATGCACATATGTACTTGAATGGCAGCGAGTATGACGGAACATCTGAGGTCGAGGATGGCGCATATGAGATGAAGATTACAGCTGAGGATGAGCTTGGAAATGCAACCGAGGAGACAGTAAGCTTTAATCTGGATACAAAGGCACCAACCTTTATTGTAACAGGTGTAGAGGATGGCGAGATCAAGAATGAGCAGTACGATATCAATGTATCACTTCAGCTGGATGAGGATATTCTGGACGAGGTGACGCTCAATGGTTCTCCGGTTGAAATCAAGGACAATGCGGCTGCGATTACAGTCACACAAAAGGGCAACTATAAGCTTACAATGAAGGCGCATGATGATGCCGGAAATGAAGCAGAAAAGACGATCAGCTTTACATATGGAGAGAAGAGTCACGTACTTCTGTATGTATTGATCGGCGTTGGCGTTCTCGTAGTACTTGGCGGCGGAATCGCAATTATTCTGGCAGCAAAGAAGAAAAAGAATGAATAACCGGTGATAAAACCGGGATATACAGGCAGGAGCATGGAAACATGCTCCTGTTTTGCTTGCAAACGACAGCCTGGCATATTATAATCAGAAAAGCGAAAATGGTAACAGGGAAAAATGGTAGGAGGTTGACGCATGGTAGACGTTGCGATGCTGACGAAGCAAGGGGGAAGAGATCACAACGAGGATTACATACGGAAAGCAACATACGAAGAACAGCTCTGCCTGATCTTGTGTGATGGGCTTGGCGGGCATGCCTGCGGGGAAGTGGCATCGGAGCTGGTCGCAGAAAGCATAGCAATGACTTTTGAAAAACAGGGCTACTATGCCGGATTTTTCAAGGATGCATTGGAACAGGCACAAAAAGAATTGTTGGAAGAGCAGGTGCGGCGGGACTTGCGCAACTCCATGAAGACAACCGCAGTTGTGCTTGTGATCACGCCGGAAGTGATACAGTGGGCGCATATTGGAGACAGCCGGTTGTATCGGATTTACGAGAATGGAACAAAATATCAGAGAACACGGGACCATAGCCTGGTACAGATCCTGTGCGATACTGGAGAAATCAAGGAATCCGAGATCCGCACGCACGAGGATCGGAATAAGCTGCTACGTGCGATGGGCGCACGGTGGGGGACGAAAACGTATGATATCAGTGCGGTTGTGGAGCGCGGAGAGACGCAGGCATTTGCGCTGATGACGGATGGTTTCTGGGAGTATGTCTATGAGGAAGAGATGCTTGCCACATACAGGGAAACATTCTCTGCACAGGCTTGGTTAGATGCAATGCAAAAATACGTGCTGAAGCGGGCAGACATGACAAAAACGGATAATTATTCCGCAATCGTCGTCCGCGTGGAGGAATAAAGAAGATGTTTCGAGCAGTTGTATTTGATATGGATGGTGTCATTACAGACACAGAAAAATTATATCGGAGATTTCAGTTGGAGGAAGGCAGGAAGCTGGGAATCCCGGATGATGTGATGGTCGTTGCCTGTGAACGTATTGCAGGCGGCACGAAGTATACGAATAAGAAAAGCTTTGAAGATGTCGTCGGTATGGGAATCGATTATTTTGATTTCCGGGAAGCGGTCGTGAACAAACTGGATGCACATATCCGGGCACACGGCGTGGAACTGAAGCCGGGCGTGGCAGATACATTAAAATATCTGAAAGAAAAAGGCGTTAAGGTGGGACTTGCGACATCTACGGTACGCGAGCGTGCGACAGGATATCTGAAAGCGCATCATATCGACCAGTATTTTGATGAATTAGTATTTGGTGATACGGTGGAGCATGGAAAACCGGCACCGGATATTTATTTAAGAGCGTGTGAGATGCTTGGAGTAAAACCGGAGGAGGCTGTTGCGGTGGAGGATTCAATCAATGGAATCCTGTCAGCGGGACGTGCGGGCATGTATCCGGTTATGGTGATTGACCTGATTGAACCCAATGATACAACAAAGCGGTACGCAAAGAAGGTATATGAATTTGGACGCATCGACCGTCTGAAGGAGTTAATATAGTGTCGAACGAGACCACTATGTAGATGGAAGATGTATGTAGATATGATTCTAAAACAGACCGTTGAAGCACGCTGGCACTTAACGAACGTAGTGAGTTTAGTACCATTGCGTGCTGAACCGAGCGAGAGCGTGTCTGTGTAGAATCATATCTACATACATCTTCGGAATAAAATATATCTCGTTCGACACGAGAATAATATGGAGGATAGAGAGATGAGTAACATGAATTTGCTCGTAGTCATTTTAAAGCACGAAGACCTTGTGAGCGAGATCTGTAAGGAACTGGTAGAAGAAGGGATTCACGGAGGTACGATCGTTGATGGTACCGGTATGGCAAGTATCGTTGAGAAGATGGATGATCTTCCGATCTTTGGAATGCTTCGTTCCATCCTTGCAGATGATGACGATCATGAAGTGGCAAAGATGATGTTCTTTGTTGTGGATGATGAAGAAATGAAGAGGGCGCGTAAGACGATCAATGAAGTGGTCGGGCTGGACAAACCGAACACCGGAATTATGTTTGCACTTCCGGTATCATTTGTGGAAGGTTTGGGTGTGTAATCATGGATTTGAATATACTAACGTATTTGGGAATCATGCTGCTTGCGGCTCTGATCGCAGGCAAGATTGTCAAACAGATGAAGCTGCCGAACGTGACAGGATATCTGGTAATCGGATTGTTGATCGGTCCGAATTGTCTCGGAATCTTAAGTGAAGAACTGATTGACAGTATGGACTTGCTGACGGAGCTGGCACTTGGATGTATCGCATTCTCCATCGGCGCGGAATTTAAGACGACATTCCTGAAGAAAGTCGGAAAGGCACCAATCATCATCGGCGTGACGGAAGGTATGGGTGCGGTAATCGTCGTGGATACGATTCTGTTGCTGCTTGGCTATGATGTGACGTTTGCGTTGGCGATGGGAGCAATCGCATCTGCAACTGCAGCGGCATCTACGATGATGATTGTGAAACAGTATAAGACGAAAGGCCCTGTGACAAATACTTTGCTTCCGGTCGTAGCGTTGGATGATGCAGTTGCCCTGATTGCATTTGGACTTTCGATGGCGGTTGCAAATGTCATCAGCTCCAGTGGCAGTGCTCCGATTGGAAAACTGCTGATAGATCCATGTATTGAGATTCTGGGCGGGCTGCTCTTCGGAGCCGTACTCGGTGTGATTATGGCAATCCTTGTAAAATTCTATACCGGACGCGGAAACAGATTGGCAATCACGCTCATGATGATCTGCCTGTGTGTTGGTGTTTCGGATATGGTGGGCTTTTCTTCCCTGCTTGCATGTATGATGCTTAGTACGATTTTTGTAAACATTTCAAAGCAGAGTGACAAGATTTATGAACCGCTTGACCGGATGACGCCGCCGATTTATATGATGTTTTTCATTTTGTCCGGCGCATCGCTGGATGTGAAGGTTATCGCGTCTGTCGGTGTGGTTGGTGCTGTTTATGTTGTGGGACGAATCGTCGGAAAAGCACTTGGCGCTGCGTTTGGTGCGAAGATATCCAAGGCACCGAAGATTGTGCAGAAATGGCTTGGCCTGACTCTGGTGCCACAGGAGGGTGTTGCAATCGGACTTGCAACCTCTGCCGGAAAATCTCTGCCGCAGTATGCCGCACAGATCCAGACAATCGTGTTGTGTGGAGTCGTAATCTATGAGCTGATTGGACCGATCATCACGAAGCTTGCTTTAAAGAAAGCGGGCGAGCTTGTGGAGGAGCCACAGAAGAAAACCAGTGCGAAAGCATAAAGAAGTGGAATAGAAAGTAATAAACGCAACTCATTTTTCATATATATAACCAAAGCAAGCGGGTATGGCGGTCTGCCACACCGGACGAATGGGAGTCTATATGGAAAAACGGGTTGCGTTTTGTGTTTTAAAGGCACTGGCTGCGGCGTACATTGTGACCGGGCTGCTGCTTTTAGTTCTGGCATTTGCATTGTATAAGCTGGGACTCAGCGAGAATGTCGTAGAACTGGGCGTTGTATTTATCTATCTGCTGTCGAGTGCCATCGGCGGATTCTTCATTGGCAAATGCATGGAAGTAAAGCGGCTGTTGTGGGGAGTTTTGCTCGGATTGTTCTATGCAGTGATCCTGCTTCTTTTGTCTTTGATTGTGCGTGGAAATGCGCAGGGAATCATACATTCCGGGCTGCTTAACACATTGATCTGCCTCGGTGGCGGGGCAATCGGTGCATTTCTGTCATAAAACATGGCAGAAATGCGTATTTACAGGTAGAATGTAAAAAAATAATGATGACAAATGACGGCACATGTGATAAAATACCCATTAATAATGCTAGTAGGAGGCGATAAAGATGAAGAGAATCAAAACTTTGACAGAAAAGACAATGAAGAGCACTGTAGTTAAGGGTGGTTGCGGCGAGTGCCAGACATCTTGCCAGTCAGCATGTAAGACAAGCTGTACAGTTGGTAACCAGAGCTGTGAGAACAACTAATTACAGATAAAGGAAGTGTAAGACATGCGCTTCGCACAAGAAAAGGGGATATCCTGCGATGTCCCCTTTCCTTAATGAATAAGAGAAATAGGAGTGACTAAGAAAGTGGTACACCAGTACAAGAACAATGGGTATAATATCGTGCTTGATGTGTGCAGCGGCTCCGTACATGTAGTGGATGACCTTGTATATGATATGATTGCGATGTACAAGGATAAGAAATTCGAAGAGATTGAACAGGCAATTTTAGAGAAGTATGGAGATACCTATAGTAAGGAAGATATCAAGGATGCGTATTCCGACATTTCCGAGTTAGAGGAGAAGGAACTGTTATTCACCGAAGATGTGTTCAAGGATGTCATTATCGATTTTAAGAAGAGAAAGACCGTAGTCAAGGCACTTTGCTTACATATCGCACATGACTGTAACCTTGCCTGCAAGTATTGTTTCGCAGATGAGGGAGAATATCATGGTCAGAAGCGGGAGCTTATGAGCTTAGAGGTTGGTAAGCAGGCGATTGACTTTTTGATAGAGAATTCCGGCAACCGTGTGAACCTTGAAGTTGATTTCTTTGGCGGCGAGCCGTTGATGAACTTTGATGTGGTGAAGGAAATTGTAGCATATGGACGTAGCAAGGAGAAGACGGCAAATAAGAACTTCCGATTCACCCTGACGACGAATGGTATGCTGTTAAATGATGAAGTCATTGATTTCTGTAACAGGGAGATTTCGAACGTTGTATTGAGTCTCGATGGCAGAAAAGAAACCAACGATAGGATGCGGCCGACCAGAAATGGTAAGGGCAGCTATGACATTATTGTGCCGAAGTTCCGGAAGTTCGTAGAGAAGCGCGGCGATAAGAGCTATTACGTGCGCGGTACATTTACGAGGAACAATCTGGACTTTACGAAGGATTTTGAATTGATGACCGAGCTTGGGTTCAAGGAGATTTCCATTGAGCCGGTTGTTACACCGGATGAAAATGATTATGCGATCCGTGAGGAGGATTTACCAACGATCTTCGAGCAGTATGACAAGCTGGCAGTCGATCTGATCCGCCGGCAGAAGGAAGGAAAACCAGTGACATTCTTCCATTACAAGCTCGACTTAAATGGTGGTCCGTGTGTGTACAAGCGTCTGTCCGGATGTGGTTCCGGTACGGAGTATCTGGCAGTGACACCGACCGGAGATCTGTATCCGTGTCATCAGTTTGTTGGACACGATGAGTTCAAGCTGGGCGATGTGTTCCATGGCGTAGAACGAAACGATATCGTGGAAGAATTCAAGCTTTGCAATGTCTATGCGAAGGACAAGTGCAAGGATTGCTTTGCAAGATTTTATTGCAGTGGCGGCTGTGCGGCGAATTCGTATCAGTTCCATGGCAATATATTAGACGCATACGATGTGGGCTGTGAATTACAGCGGAAACGTGTCGAATGTGCCATTATGATGAAAGCAGCTCTGGCGGATGACGAAGAATACGAAGCGGCAGAGTAAAATAAATGAAGGAGAGACAAAAAGATGAAGAAAACAAAAAGAAAAGCAGTCATCAATCTGATTATTTTCTTCCTGCTTCTGGCTGGCGGTATCTATATGGCAATCGCCGGTGTAGGACAGAATGAATCCGGTAAAACTGCGAATGTTCCATTGGGACTGGATTTGCAGGGTGGATTATCCGTAACCTACGAGATTCAGGATGAGAAGCCATCCAAGGATGAGATTGATGCAACCGTTGATAAGCTGCAGCGAAGAGTGGATGCGTACAGCTCGGAAGGTGAAGTGTATCAAGAAGGTGATGACCGTATCACGGTAGAGATTCCTTTGAACACAGAGAAGGTAGATGCGCACGACGTATTGGATCAGCTCGGTCAGCCGGGACAGCTTCTGTTCCTTGACTCTGAGAACTATACGATCTGGCAGCAGAATCAGACCAATGGTACAAATGATGCGTATGAAGCAGTCCTGACTGGTTCGGATATCAAGAATGCACAGGCAGGTGTGGATGACAGCGGTACAGTCAAAGATTATGTCGTACAGCTTCAGTTTACAGAAGATGGTGCGCAGAAGTTTGCAACGGCAACGGCTGCCAATATTGGAAAACCAATCTACATCATTTATGATGGAGCCGTTGCAAGTGCTCCAACTGTACAGAGTGCAATCACAGATGGTAATGCGGTTATCAATAAGATTTCCAGCTACGAAGAGGCAGAAAGCCTTGCATCGACAATCAAGATCGGTGCACTTCCTCTGGAGCTGAAGCAGATTCAGTATAATATCGTTGGTGCAAAGCTTGGACAGAAAGCAGTATCAACAAGCTTGATCGCCGGCGCGATCGGCTTTGGATTGGTATGTATCCTGATGATCGTACTGTATCGTTTCCCTGGATTTATTGCCAGCTTGGCACTGACAGGTTATGTCGTATTGATGCTTTTGATTCTGAGCATCCGTCACATCACACTGACACTTCCTGGTATTGCAGGTATCATCCTGTCGATCGGTATGGCGGTGGATGCGAACGTCATCATCTTCACACGTATCCGTGAGGAGATTTCCGCAGGCAACGGTGTGCGTGCGGCAGTGAAGGCAGGTTTCTCCAAAGCGCTTTCCGCGATTTTGGATGGTAATATTACAACTTTGATTGCAACCGTTGTTTTGATGATCCTTGGCTCTGGTAGTATCAAGGGCTTCGCCGTTACATTGATGCTTGGTATTGTCCTTTCTATGTTTACCGCATTGTTTGTGACAAAGATGCTTTTGAATTCGTTCTTAGAGCTTGGTGTGCAGAACCCGAAGATGTATGGCAGGGCGAAGGAGCCAAAGATTCACGGATATGTGAAAAACTTCAAGTTCTGTGCAGCTGCTTCTTTGATCGTGATCATTACAGGACTTGCATTCCTCGGTGTAAACCATTCAAGAATTGGCAAGTCATTAAATTACAGCCTGGAGTTTACAGGCGGTACATCAACAACTGCTACTTTTGCAGAGGATGATGTATATACACTGGAGCGTGCAGAGTCTGAAGTTGCACCAGCCATTGCACAGGCAGTCGGCATTGATGCAGGAACGATTCAGATTCAGACAGTAGAAGGAAACAATCAGGTTATCTTCAAGACATCCGAGCTTACAGAAGAGCAGAGTGCAAAGATTGACGATCTGTTGAAATCACAGTTTAAGGCAACAGAGGTGGACAACCAGAGCATCAGTTCCACCATCAGTGGTGAGATGAAAAAGGATGCAGTTATAGCGATTGCAGTATCTTCTGTATTGATGCTTCTGTACATTGCGTTCCGGTTCTCAGATGTGAAGTTTGGTGTCAGTGCGGTACTTGCTCTTGTACATGATGTATTGGTTGTATTTGCAGCATACTCCATCGGAACATTGTCTGTTGGAAATACATTTATTGCATGTATGCTGACGATCGTAGGTTACTCGATCAACGCGACAATCATTATCTTCGACCGTATTCGTGAGAATATGCGGACACAGGATAGCAAAGAAAGTCTGGAAGAGCTTGTCAACAAGAGTATCGGTCAGACATTTACAAGAACAATTTATACATCCCTGACAACCTTTATCATGGTATTTGTATTGTTCGTGATGGGTGTAACTTCTCTGAAAGAGTTTACATTCACATTGATGCTTGGTATCGTGTGTGGTGCTTACTCATCTGTATGTATTACCGGACCACTCTGGTATTCAATGAAGAAGAAATTCGCCAAGAAAAATGCATAAGAAAAATGAGGTGGGGCTGTTTCGGCAGCCCCATTTTTAAGTGAAGAAGAGAGGAACACAGACATGTCAGAGTACAAAAAAGAAGAATGGCGGGTGAAACAGCCAGCCGCAGATATCCGTGCGCTGGCAGAGCGGTTCTCGATCAGCCCGATATTGGCACATATCATCGTGAACCGGGAAATCACGGAGCCAGGTGCGGTTGCGTGTTATCTGAGCGACGATTTGGCATACACCCATGATCCGGCGCTGATGAAAGATATGGACAAGGGCTGCCAGATTATGAAAGAAAAGATTCGGGCAGGGAAGAAAATCCGTATTATCTCCGATTACGATGTAGATGGCATTACATCGAATTATATTCTATATCAGGGACTGCGGAAGGCAGGGGCAGATGTCTCTTATGATATCCCACACCGGATCATGGATGGCTATGGGATGAATGCACGGCTGGTGGAAGCTGCTTATGCCGATGGCGTGGATACAATCATCACCTGTGACAATGGAATTGCGGCAGAAGCAGCGGTTGACCGGGCGAAGGCACTTGGCATGACGGTGATTGTCACGGATCATCATGAGGTTCCCTGCGAGGTGACAAAAAATGGAGATAAGAACTACCTGTATGTGAAGGCAGATGCCGTGATCGATCCGCACCGCCCGGATTGTGCATACCCTTACAAGGAATTGTGCGGTGCAGGTGTGGCGTACAAATTCATCCGGCATTTATACCGGGTGATGGAGCTTTCATGGGAAGACAAAGATGCCTATATGGATATCTTGGCGCTTGGTACGGTATGTGATATCATGCCGCTCACGGATGAGAATCGGATCTTTGTCAAGCATGGATTGCGGAGATTTACAAACAGTACAAATATTGGAATCAATGCGTTGAAGAAAGCGTTAGGTCTTGACGGTAAGCCAATCGAGGTGCATCATTTAAGTTTCCGGATCGGTCCAAGTCTGAACTCGACCGGACGGCTGGAAAGTGCGAAAGAGGGTGTGGAGCTGTTGCTGACTGATGATCTGGCGCGGGCGGAAAGCCTGGCACAGGACATGGCGAAGCTCAACGAACTGCGGAAGGAGATGACCGATCGCGGTGTGCGGACGGCAACGGACTGGGTGCGAAAGGATATTCGCATGATTCCGACCGAAGATGGTGTGAAAGAAAAGGAAATCGGGGATGATAAGGTTATCGTCCTGTATATGCCGGGTATCCATGAGAGCATCGCGGGACTGATCGCGAGCAAGCTGAAGGAAGCCTTTTACCGTCCGACGCTTGTTTTTACCGATGCGGAAAATGGACAGGAGCTGAAAGGTTCCGGGCGTTCGGTTGAGTCATATAATATGTTCGACAAGCTCTGTGAACATAAAGATTTATTTGTGAAGGTCGGTGGACATCCGATGGCGGCGGGCTTTACGATTGCACGTGAAGCACTCGAACCGTTGCGTGAAGCGTTAAACCGGGACTGCAATCTGGCAGACGCAGATTTGGTCGAGAAGCTGTATGTGGATGAATCCTGTGCCATCAAACAGCTGACATTGCCGCTCTATGAGGAACTGGCAAAGCTGGAACCATACGGAACTGCCAATCCAAGACCTTTGTTTGGTATCGTGAAAATGGGTATCCAATCGATTAAAATGGTTGGAAATGAGGGGCAATATGCACGTTGCACGTTTGTCGATGGCAATGGTTCACGCATAAACGGCATGGTATTTCGTGGAAAAGAGCTATTGGATAACATAAAAGTGTGGTTTGGAAACGAAGAATGTGATAAAATATTGAGGGGTTTACAAAACCATGCACTGATTGATATTCTGTACCATATGAAGAAGAACGAATTCAATGGAACCGTTTCGATTCAGATGGAGCCGGTATCAATCCGAAAAAGCGTATATTATGAAACATCAAAATAGATCATAAGTGGTAGGAGGAGCGCAAATGAAGAGTGTAAAGGATTATATCATCAGTATTCCGGATTTCCCAAGTAAGGGGATTATATTCCGAGATGTGACAAGTGTACTGGAAAGCCCGGAAGGGTATGCACTGGCGATTGATGAGCTGAACAAGCTGTTAGATGGAGTGGACTATGATCTGATCGCAGGTACAGAGTCGAGAGGATTTATCTTTGGTGCACCACTTTCCTACGTCAATAAGAAGGGATTTATCCCGGTTCGTAAAAAAGGAAAGCTGCCACGTGAGACAGTCGAGATGAGCTACGATCTGGAGTACGGTTCTGCAACGATTGAGATCCATAAGGATGCGATCAAGCCGGGCGACAAGGTTGTACTGGTCGATGATCTGATTGCGACAGGCGGTACAATTCAGGCAGCAGCCAAGCTCGTCGAAGAGCTGGGCGGTGAGGTAGTAAAGATGGTCTTCCTGATCGAGCTGACCGATCTTGGAGGAAGAAAATTGTTGGAGGGCTACGATGTAGCATCTGTTGTACAGTACGAAGGTGAGTGATTTTTATGGCGGATACAACCTATAAGATACCACATGATACACTGAAAAAAGAAATCAGTAAACCGGAGGATTTTACGCCGCCGGAAGAATTGTATAAGAAATTGATTGCCACAATTCGCACGTATCGTCCGACGACAGACCTGTCGGAGATTGAGAAAGCGTACAAGATTGCAAGTAAGGCGCATGAGGGACAGAAACGAAAGTCCGGGGAACCATATATTATCCATCCGCTTTGTGTGGCGATCATTCTGGCAGAGCTGGAGCTTGATAAAGAGACAATCGTAGCAGGAATCCTGCATGATGTTGTCGAGGATACGGTCATGACGCGCGAGGAGATTGCAAAGGAATTTTCGGAAGAGGTTGCTTTGCTTGTCGATGGCGTTACGAAGCTGACACAGCTCGATCTGTCACAGGATAAGATCGAGGTTCAGGCAGAGAACCTGCGTAAGATGTTCCTTGCGATGGCGAAGGATATCCGTGTCATCCTGATCAAGCTTGCCGACCGTCTGCACAATCTGCGTACAATGCAGTACCAGTCACCGGCAAAACAGATCGAGAAATCGCGTGAGACGATGGATATTTATGCACCGCTCGCACACCGTCTTGGTATTTCCAAGATCAAGGTCGAACTCGATGATCTCTCCATGCAGTATCTCTATCCAGAGGTATACAAGAACTTAAAGGAAGAGATTACCACGCGACTGAATGCGAGCGAGGATTTCATTGTACAGATGGTAGAGCAGGTCAAGCAGTATATGAAGGAAGCTGGCATCGAGGCAGAGGTAGACGGACGTGTTAAGCATCTGTTCTCTATCTATAAGAAAATGATCACGCAGAACAAAACGCTTGACCAGATCTATGATATTCATGCAATCCGTATCAAGGTCGATACGGTGCGGGACTGTTATGCGGCACTCGGAATTATTCATGAAAAATACAAGCCAATTCCGGGTCGTTTCAAGGATTATATCGCAATGCCGAAAGAGAACATGTACCAGTCGCTCCACACGACATTGATCGGACCGGGCGGTCGTCCGTTCGAGATTCAGATTCGAACCTATGAGATGCACCGTACCGCAGAATATGGTATTGCTGCCCATTGGAAATACAAAGAGGGCGGCAGTGGTAAGAACGATAACGAAGAGCAGAAGTTAAGCTGGCTCAGACAGATTCTGGAGTGGCAGACGGATACGACCGATAACAAGGAATTCATGAATGCCATCAAGACGGATCTGGATCTGTTCTCAGATCAGGTGTATGTATTTACACCGGCAGGAGATGTCAAGAATCTTCCGGCTGGTTCGACACCGATTGATTTTGCATACAGCATTCATACGGCAGTCGGAAACAAGCTGATCGGTGCACGTGTCAATGGACGTCAGGTGCCGATCGAGACAGAGCTTCACAATGGAGATCGCGTGGAGATCATCACATCGCAGAACTCCAAAGGTCCAAGTATGGACTGGCTTTCTGTGGTTAAAAGTTCGCAGGCAAAGACGAAGATCAACCAGTGGTTCCGCCAGGAGAACAAGACAGATAATATTCAGCGTGGTAAAGATGCGATCGCTGCATACTGTAAGACCAAGGGCATTGTGCTGTCGAATCTTTTGCGGCCGGAACTGCAGGAAAAGGTAATGAAGAAATACAACTTCCTGACATGGGATGCCGTGCTTGCGTCCATCGGACATGGTGGACTCAAAGAAGGACAGGTTGTCAACCGTCTGCAGGAAGAATACAAAAAAGAAGAAGCGAAGAAGATTACAGAGGAGCAGATTGTCGACAAGATCAATACACCGGGCAGAGGCGAAAGCCACAAGCATGCCAAGGGTGGTATCGTAGTCAAAGGCATGGACGATGTCGCAGTGCGTTTTTCACGCTGCTGTGCTCCGGTACCGGGCGATGAGATCGTCGGTTATATCACGCGTGGACGTGGAGTATCCATCCATCGTACCGATTGTGTAAATGTTCTCTGTATGGATGAATTTGACCGGAAGCGTCTGATTGAGGCGGAATGGTCTGAGGATCTGCTTCAGAATCAGAAGATGTATATGACGGAGATTAACATCTACGCAAACGACAGTAAGGGACTGGTGTTCTCCCTGTCGAAGATCTTCAATGAGGAGAACATCAACCTGACAGGTATGAATGTCCGCGTCAATAAGCAGGGCAAGGCGACGGTTTCCGTGAAGTTTGAAATCCGCTCGAAGGAGCAGCTCAACAAGCTGATCGCGAAGATACGGAATGTAGAGGGAATCATCGATATCGAGCGGACGACGGGTTGATTGTATGAATTAACGTATTGGTGGAAGAGTTGAACACAACTACGCTATTCCATGCAGACGCGCTCTCGCCCGGTTCAGCACGCAGTGGTATTAAATTCGCGACAAAGAGCAGTCGCTCATTAAGTGCCAGCGTGCTTCAACGGTCTGCATATGAATTGGTAGAATGTGTCCAACTCTATCTACGAATTGTGGTAAATGCAGTAATTTGTGAATATATATGCCATGTTAATCGTTACTGTATAAATATGTTTGAAACTTAGAAGTCCTTGATGTTCTGAGAATATTCAGCAATGTTTGAACACGATGTTCAAACAAGCCGCCACTGAGCCATGGATGGTGAATTGGCGGCGGTTGCGTACGATATCGATACTTGTAACAGAACATCTAGTACTTTTTAGTTTCAATACATCTTATACAGAAACGATTAACATGGGAGATATTCACAAATTACGGGTTACCGCAATCGTCACCTTGAAAGGAGATATATGGGAAAGATTGAGATTACGAAAAAAGTGCTTGGTATCTGTGCGACGAATTGTTATACGGTAGTTGATACAGAGACGAAGGAAGCGCTTATTATAGATCCGGCGGATCGCGCAGATGTGTTGATTCGCGATTGGAAGAATAAAGACGTGACACCAACGACGGTGCTGCTTACACATGGACATTTTGACCATATCGGGGCGCTGGCTGGCGTGAAGAAGGAGTATCCGGATATCAAGGTGTATGCGGCAGCGGAGGAGAAGGAAGTTATGGAGAGTCCGGCTCTGAATCTGTCATCGTCATTTGGTGCAGCATTTACGGCGCAGGCGGACATATATCTGGAGGATGGCGCTGAGATCGAGGTGCTTGGAAGAAAATGTAAGTGCCTGTTAGTGCCGGGACATACGAAGGGTGGTATGTGCTACTATTTCCCAGAGGAGAGCGTAGTCTTTACGGGCGATACGCTGTTTTGTTACAGCGTCGGAAGAACGGACTTTCCGACGGGCGATGCGAAGGCACTGGAGAATGCAATCCGCGAGCAGTTATTTACACTGCCGGATGATACACTCGTGCTTCCGGGACATGATGCACAGACAATGATTGGAAAGGAAAAGACGGGCAATCCGTATTTCTAAGATGATACTGCTAGACCAGAATAACCAATTATATAACAATGACCTGCGGGCGATGATCATGGCGTTTTATCCGGGGGTGAAGATCGTCGAGGATGAGAGTTTGTCCGATGATTTTGATCTGCGGCTTTTGATTCGCTATGAGGAAGCGTATACCATTCTGACTGTGTGCAAGCACGGACATGAGTGTGACAAGCCGGATGATCTGCAGGAGGTGCCGGAGCTTCCAGCGTATAAGGATAAGCTACTGATATCGACCTGTGGACTGCGGGCGAAAATCCTTATTGATTACCGGAATAAAGCAGAGTTCCGGAATGTGTTGAAGATGGCATCTTACCGGCTGCTCGGACAGTTTGCAGATCGGAGACTTCCGTGGGGTGACCTGACGGGGGTACGCCCGACGAAGATCGCTATGGCGAAGCTTCTGGAGTATCTGGCGGAACAGGCAGATGAAGCTGGCATGAACGGACAGGATGCCGAGAAGCATGCTGATCTGACATCTGGAAGACAACAGGAAATACACGACAGAATCGTACAATATTACCGCGATATCTATGATACAAGCGTACAGAAAGCAGAACTAGCAACGACAGTGGCAGAAAATGAACATCGTTTGGTAAAAGGAATTGATCTCGACAATGACTATTGTCTGTATGTCGGGATTCCGTTTTGTCCGAGTCGTTGTCTGTATTGTTCGTTCACTTCGTATCCGATTGGAATTTACGCGGAGAAAGCAAAGACGTATATTGATACATTGTGCAAGGAGTTAGCCTATGTAGCAGAACAGTATAAACACAAACGGTTAGTGGCGATCTACATTGGCGGCGGAACGCCGACGTCAATCTCACATGAACTGCTTGCGGTGTTGTTGCAGCAGATTCAGACTGTATTCCGGCTGCAGGAACCGGAGGCTGCTGATGGGCTTGTGGAGTTTACCGTGGAGGCGGGACGCCCGGACAGTATCACACCGGAGAAGCTAGCAGTGATGAAAGAATATGGCGTGACGCGTATCAGCATCAATCCGCAGACGATGAATGATGAGACGCTGCGGACAATCGGACGTGCGCATAATGCGAAACAGGTGAAGGAAGCATTTGCGATGGCACGACAGGCAGGCTTTGATAATATCAACATGGATCTGATCGCGGGACTTCCGGGAGAAGACTTAGACAGTATGCAGCATACGCTTGAGGAAGTGTGGACGTTAGCACCGGAAAGTCTGACGGTACATTCCCTTGCAATCAAGCGCGCGGCAAATCTGAACCAGCAGATGGACGATTACAAATCCACGATCCATCACGACATGGATGCGATGCATACGGCGACGCAGGAGACGGCACAGGCGCTTGGTATGGAGCCATATTACCTGTACCGGCAGAAGAATATCGGTGGAAATCTGGAGAATGTCGGATATGCGAAGCCGGGTTGCGAATGCTTATATAATATTTTGATTATGGAAGAAATGACAGATATCATTGCGGCGGGCGCTGGCGCGTCGACGAAGCTTGTCTACCATGCGGGAAAACCGGTGGGGCGGGGCGAAAAAAGCAAAACTGTCGATGATTATATCAACCGTTTTGATGAAATACTTGACCGGAAGCGCAATGCGTTTTAAAATCGAACGGGAACGAATACAAGTGGGAGGAAAAAGATGGCAATGAAGAAGAAGCCGGTAACCGGCATGAAAGATATATTACCAAAGGAGATGGCAATCCGTGATTATTGCATCGCATTGATCAAGGAGACCTATAAGACGTTTGGATTTAATTCGATGGAGACACCATGTGTTGAGCATATCGAGAACCTGAACAGCAAGCAGGGCGGAGAGAATGAGAAGCTGATCTTCAAGATCTTAAAGCGTGGTGAGAAGCTGAAGATCGACGAGGCGAAGGAAGAGTTAGATCTCGTTGATGGCGGACTTCGTTATGATCTGACCGTACCACTTTGCAGATATTATTCGAACAATGCGAACGAGCTGCCAAGCCCGTTTAAGGCTTTGCAGATGGGAAATGTATGGAGAGCTGATCGTCCACAGCGTGGTCGTTACAGACAGTTCATGCAGTGTGATATTGATATCTTAGGCGAGCCGACAATCTTAGCAGAGATTGAGCTGATCTTAGCGACAACAACATTGCTTGGCAAGCTGGATTTCAAGAACTTTACGATCCGTATCAATGACCGTCGTATCTTAAAGGCGATGGCAGCTTACAGCGGATTTGCGGAAGCCGATTATGATATTGTATTTATCATCTTGGATAAGATGGATAAGATCGGTCTGGATGGTGTCAAGGAAGAACTTTTAAAGGAAGGCTATGCCGAGGATGCCGTGACAAAATATCTTGATCTGTTTGAGAAGGTGACAGATGATATCAGCGGCGTACAGTATCTGAGGGAGACACTTGGTGAGTTCTTACCGGAAGAGGTTGCTGAGAACTTAAAGACGATCATTGACAGTGTTGAGAGCACGAAGAGTGCAGACTTCAAGATGGCATTTGACCCGACTCTGGTACGTGGTATGTCCTATTACACAGGCCCAATCTTCGAGATCTCGATGGATGAGTACGGCGGATCGGTCGGCGGCGGCGGACGTTACGATGAGATGATCGGCAAATTCACCGGTCAGCCAACACCGGCATGTGGATTCTCCATCGGTTTCGAGCGAATCATTATGCTTTTGTTAGAACGTGATTTCGAGGTGCCGGGAAGCAAGAACAAGACCGCATATCTGATCGACAAGAAGATGCCGGGTGACAAGCTGCTCAAGATCCTGGAGAAGGCAAAGCAGGCAAGAGCGAAAGGACAGATTGTGAATATCGCAATCATGAAGAAGAACAAGAAGTTCCAGAAGGATCAGATGACTGCAGAGGGGTATACACAGTTTGAAGAATTCTATGCAGATTCCTTTGAGGGCTAGTCACATTTGAGAAAACGATAGAGAAATAATCATAAATAATTCGGACGGGATACGTTCGTAAGTAAGTTAGACACAGGAGGCTATGAAAATGGCAGAATCAATGCAGGGACTTCACAGAAGTCACAGATGTACAGAAGTAAATAATACGATGATTGGGGATACCGTCACCGTTATGGGATGGGTGCAGAAGAGCCGGAACAAAGGTGGAATCATTTTTGTCGATCTGCGTGATCGAAGCGGCATTTTGCAGGTAATCTTCGAGGAAGCAAACTGTGGTGCGGAGAGCTTCACAAAGGCAGAAAAGCTTCGTTCCGAGTTTGTCGTTGCAATTACCGGAGAGGTTGCAAAGCGTGGCGGTGCAGTCAATGAGAACCTCGCAACCGGTGACATTGAAGTGATCGCAAAGGATATCCGTATCCTTGCAGAAGCAGATACACCACCATTCCCAATCGAGGAGAACAGCAAGACGAAGGAAGATCTTCGTCTGAAATACCGTTATCTGGATCTTCGTCGCCCGGACTTACAGAAAAATATCATGATGCGCAGCAAGGTGACAACACTGGTTCGTTCCTTCATGGCAGACGAAGGATTTATCGAGATCG
>ERZ808240.892-NODE-892-length-38099-cov-18.690858_pt1 | contig 38099 bp, 30 predicted proteins | sample MGYA00521084_ERZ808240 | MGnify/ENA primary metagenome ERZ808240 (study PRJEB31516, sample SAMN03275571) | gut metagenome | biome: mammalia-associated habitat; material: feces | host: Papio cynocephalus | place: Kenya | collected 2012-08-06 ... | reverse complement strand
GCGGCTATCCCGGCGATGCGCAAGGTCGGCTGCATGCCGCCGTGCAGGACAGCATAGACCGCATATCCCGTCTTGTCGGAGCGTGAGCCGATGACTTTTTGTTCGTGAAATACTTATAAAAAATGTTAATCTAGTCTTTCGCCGTGAGATTATACTGCATTATTCCAAAATAATAGTTAATTTTGCAGAGCACTCAGAGGAGTGTCTTGACATACAAATTTTTTTAAGAAGCGTTTTGCTTATCTTGTAAAAGAAAACCTGAGAAATTTTCTATATACGCAATTGATAACAAGACGGTTCTCACGCTATAGCGTGGGCTGCTGTTTTCATATCTTGCGTACGGGTTTTCTCAGGACCTTCTTTTACGATATGACAAATCAGTCCACGTTTCTTTTATCTATCCACCGGTCGATAGGACTGTTAGACCATGAAATACGAAATGCGTATGAAAAAATTTATTAGTCTTTTAGGAGCCTGCTGCTTAGCACTATGTGCAGTTGCTTCGGAATCACCGGCTCCTTCCGCATCTGAAACACAGTCTGTTTCTCAAGCAAGTGCCACAATCAACTATAGCGGACCAGCCTATTCTGCTGCTAATGATGGCCTAATACCACATGCTGCATCCACAGTTCAAGTTAAATGGACTACGGACGGGTGTTCTGTGGATGGTAAAGATGGATACCGCGTGTTCAAGGTCTCTGGTGGGACATTTAGCATGATGATTAACGGCAAACAAAAAGAAATGACCCACTATGTGAATTACGGTGGAGAACGCTATTTCTTTCAATATTAATAGATAGCACGTTTAGAGAAAAGATTAGGTATAATACGATTATTCGTTTAGCTTAGTCTTTTCTCTGAACTATCTAAGAAAGGGTTATTATTGCTTATGAAAAAGTTTTTGCTCTTAATCGTCTTGCTGTTTTCTGTCGGATTTGCATTTGGACAAACATCGAATGTCCAAGTGCAAGTTAATAATGTAGGACAAGGAAATACAACGCAGGACTATAAAATAAATGGTGTGTCAAAATCGAAAGATATAGGAGGAGTGGACATCACGGCAACGCAGGTCGATATAACTAAAAGCACTGACAGAAATATGTCCGGTGTTGAGCTTTTTAAAGCTATTAGTGGTGTTACGTTAACTAACTACAACTCACGAGCAGTAACTGTAATACTTCGACTGGTTTATCAAACGAATGAGGGCTTTTATGCCTATCCAAGGCGCAGCATAACCGAAGAGCGAACGATGACTGTGGTTATTCCGTCAGGGAAAAGCCCGAACCATAGCAAGTTTATATCTTTGCCCCCGACGGGAGAAAACTATCCGCGGGATATCGTATCAGTAGATATGATTGTAAGACCGGTTCAATAATGGATTGCTAAAACAATCTTTTGATTGGATTTGGCGACAGAAACAAGGGCTATCTATGTAACGAGCGAGCCGTGCGGGGTTGACCCCGCACGGCTCGCTCGGTTTGTATGGCTTGGTATGGTTATCTGAGGACGAGGCGGCGGGCGGTTTCGCCTACGGCGACGATGTAGATGCCGGCAGCGGGTATCGTGAAGGTCCGGCAGCCTTGGACGGGCTCGGCATTTACGAGGATGGTGCCGTCAATGGCGTAGATGCTGACGGGCGTTTCGGCGTCGGTCACGACTTGGACGCCGCCGGATACGGGGGTGATGGATATGCCCGACTGCCGGATGTCGTTGGCTGCGGAAACCGATGAATAGGCCTTGATTTCGATGTTGTCAAGGAGCATACGGGCGCCGGCGGTTTGTGAAATGCGTATTTTCATCGGGCTGGAAATCGTTTTCTCTGCCGTGAAGCACGTGTAATCTACCGAGGTGATGTCGAATGTTCCTATTGTAATCCAGGTGTCGTCTTCGGTGGAGTATTGTACCTCCACGATGGCGTCTTTCTCGCTTGAGTTCCATTTGCGGGCATAGAATGATACGCGGCTCAGGCCTCCTTGGGTAAGCGAGGCTTGCTCAATCGAGCTGTCGGCGGTCTTGCCGAAGCGCAGGCAGTACTTGCCTTCGTAGGAGGTGTCCGTGCTCCATATTCCGGCATCGTGGAGGTCCCATGTCGCGGCGCTGCCTTCGTAAGACTTGTCGTTATAGTTGGCGACGTTTGTCTGCTCTTTCTCGAAATCTTCGATGAGGGCGTCGGCTGTTGCCGTGCCTTGGATGGTGATGGCATCGTTGAAGTATTTGCCGGAGGTAACTTTGAGAGATGTCAGGTATTCGCCCGGAGTGGTTGCTCCGAGTCTTACGTAGACGGACTCGGCTGTACGTGGCGCGGTGACTGTGCTGTTCCAGTCAGCGCCGTTGATACTTACTTCAAATGGGGCTGTGACCGTAAAGGTGATGTCATCGGTGAGGTTCGCGCCTTCGCAGAGGATTTCCACGACGTCGGAGGGTGTCATCGCCTTAGTCGTCAATGACATTTCCGTCGGGTCGTAGACGAAGAATATTGACGGCTGCGCTTCGAGCGTCGTGACGGTTACAATATTGCTTTGCGTTGTCTGAGAGGTTAGGCTGTATGTATATTTGGTGCCGGCGTCAAGGCCCGAGACTTCGTAGGTAAGAGCATCTGCGTCCACGTATACCGGGAAGCCTTCGATAGAACCGTTGGCGTCGGCAACATCAAGGCGATATGTGCCGTCGGCGAATGCATCGCCGACGTCTACCCAGCGTGCGACAAATGTATTATCGGTCACATCCTCGGCCGGGGCGGCGGGCAGTCCGTCCAGAGTCTCACTTGTGAGTGTGATATTGCTTACGGCATTACCATCTGTCAGTATCAGCTTGCCGGTGTAATTGGCGGCAACCATGGGGCTGAACACTATGCGTACGCGTATTCCGGTGTCTGTGTCATCGCCGTTTTCCGTAGTTTCGGCCATGGGCGTTGCAAGTGCTTGGCTGTCTGCAGTGTCTGTGCTCTTGATGACTTCGGCGGACTCAAAACCCTCGCCTTCGACCGATGCGGTGATATTGCTGTCGAGCCCGGTGCCTTTGATTTTTAGGATTTTTTCGTTTGTAGACCCGGTTGCGGTTGTTCCGAACGAGATAGTGCTACCATCAGCCGGGTAGCTGAATGTTGCGGTGGCTGATGCGGCTCCTTCGGTCCAGGCCGAGGTCTTTTTGGCGCCCCAGATGTAGTCGGCGAGCTCGGGGTGGTCGATGAACGGATTGCGATTTTTCTGCTTGGCGTATACGGCCTCGTTGCGGTCTATCTCCTTTTGGCTTACCGGGTCAAGAGAATTCCAGTTGAGCAGCATTGTCACGGCCCAGGAAGTGAATCCGGGGTACTTACTGCCGTCAAGCATTTCGGATGACCAATTGGGTATTTTATCATTGTATGCCGTCACCATATAGAAATAAGTACGGGCAAAATCGCCTTTATACTCATCATCCGGTTCCCATACAGTGCCGGTGTATCCCGAGACGGTGGACTTGCCGAGTTTGCCGAGCGGCTTTACGTTTCCCGACGAAGCGACGTAAGTTCCGCCGCTACATTCGCCGAATGGATAGTTTGAGCGCTGGTTGTTGACGTAGCCGTCTGTTGGGTATATATGGAAAAGGTCGGTATACATCGGCGTTGCGTCTTTGAACCAGCTTTTAGGGAAGGAGTGTTCGCGGTTGTAGCAGTCTCCAATCTTGGTGTAGGTGCCGCATTGATTGGTGCTGTACGTGAATTCCTTGGTGGAATACATGTCCCAAATTTTGCCATTGTCCTTTGTATCGGTATCTTTGAACGCCGACCAGAGGCCGGAGTAGCTGATGGCTGTATGTGACGAAATCTTCGAGCACAGGGCGGTGAGGAGCGTGGCGCCGTACTTGTCGGCGCACGTCGAATAATATCCTGAGGGAATATTGTCGGAGGTTGCGCCGCCCGAGGACGAGCCGTCTGAAGATGTGCCCGGGTCGGTGCTTGGGGTGTCAGATGCCGCTTTGGCCGTCAGTGAGACAGTGCGCGTTAGTGTTCCGGAAGCGAGTTTGAGAGTGCCGTTGAATGTCCCGGCGCTTGCACTCTTGAAGTTTACCTGTAATTTTGCGCCGGTGGTTGAGTTGACTTTTGCTGCGGACAGAGTGGTAGCTCCGGCCGAGAAGCCTGTGCCTGACACCGCGATGGTGGTCGCCCCGGTGAAGCCTATGCCTTTGACCACGACTGTGGTTGTCAGGGTTTTATTTAAGGATACGGAGCCTAAATCTATGGTCGAGCCGCTCGTAGGGGATATGTAGCCGGCCGCATCGGTGCTTGTTGACCCGCTAACGATCGCTTTGAGCGTGACTTTGGTCGTGGCGTTGCCGTTTGTCAATTTCAGTGTCCCGGTGTAAGAACCTCCGTTCGAGCCCTTGAAGTATAATTGTACGATTGCGCCGGCAGAGGAATTCACCTTAGCGGCGCTTAGGCTTGTCGCCCCGGCCGTAAAGCCTGAGCCGGAAACGCTCACGGTGGTTGCGCCGGTGAACCCGGAGCCTTTGACCACTACGGACTGTTGTGCGGTGGTATTTGCTGCGACGGAACCGAAGTCAATTATCGAGCCGTTTGTCGGGGACGTGAACACGGCGTCTGTGGATGTCGATGACCCGGACACTGTGGCTTTGAGCGTAACATTTATGGTCGTACTACCATTTGTAATGGTGAGTTTTCCGGTGTATGTGCCTCCGTTTGCGCCTTTGAAATTTGCCTGGACTATTGCGCCGGAAGCTGAGTTGACTTTTGCAGCGCTAAGGCTTGACGTATTGACGGAAAACCCCATGCCCGATACTGTGACTGTCGTGGCCGAGGTAATTCCCGAGCCTTTCACGATTATAGACTGCTGAACGGTGGTGTTGGCAGTGCAGTTGCCGAAATTGACGGTCGAACCATTCACCGGGGAGCTGAACGAGGCGGATGTAGACTCAGTGTAGTCGGTGATGCTTATATTGTCTATCAATGCTCGCTTTCCGGCTGTCTGTTGTAAGCGTATGCGTATGTTCTCGGCCTTGTTTACGTTGTACGAATACTTTGTGTATGTAGTTGTGCTGAGACTCGCTGTTCCGGCCGTGGCCCACGTAGAGCCGTTGTCGGTTGAGTATTGCACCTCGATGGTGGCAGTGCCGTCTCCGGTAGACCATGTACGCCCGTAGAAGGATATGGAAGATGCCCCGTCAGCCTTGTCTTCGGCCATAGAGGCAGAACTGGTGGAATTAGAACCTAATCTCAGTGAGCGTGTACCCTGATACGAGTTGGTCGCATCGGTGTAGACTCCCGCGTTGGACAGGGTCCAATTGCAGGCGTCTCCCTTGACGGATGTCGCTGTATATGACCCAGTCTGATAGGCTTCAAAGCCCTCGTAGAATGCTGTGGCATTGGCTGTTGTGCTTGATATGGCCAAGGCGTATGCCGTGAGTGAAAGTAGAATGCGTCTAAGCATAATCTGGATAGTCGGGCGCTGTTTGACCCGGTTAATAGGTTTATATTAATGTTTTTCTGATAAAATCGGGTGTAAATTTATAACATTTTGCGCGAATATAAAAGAAATACTTCATAGAATTAACGGGAAATGTTTATTTTAACATTTGAAAACAAAAGTCGTAAGTCGTTATTATAGTCATCGGGGCAAATTGCAACAGCCGTAAAGTGTTACAATTTGCCCCGATGACTATAAGGGGAAAGTAAGCTATTTTTTCGATCAGCGCGGATGGCGGAAGCGTAGAACTTCGCCGACCCACATGACGAGGGAGGAAGCGGCGATGATAATCAGCCAGTCAAGTATGTGTATAGGGCATACGTTGAAGAATTGACCGCCAAATTCCACGATTAAGATTTGTCCTACGACTATTAGCAGGCCTATGGAGATGAAGCCTCGGCAGTCGCTTAAGTGCAGAGCCGAGCGGTGTGATCCGTAGGCGCGTGCATTAAACAGATTCCAGAATTGCACGAAGACGAAGATTGTAAAGAATAGCGTCAGTGCATACGTGGTCAGGTCGTGACGCGGTGTGGTTGCCGATGTAAGTATGGATGGGATGTCGGCCCCGCTATGGTATTCGAGGAATAGGAATATTCCGGTGAGTAGGGCAAAGAAAGCGACCCCCGTACCGATGATAAATCGCCACATCGATGGGGAGATGATGAAGTCCGAGGTGCGTCTCGGCTTGGCACGCATGACGTCCGGTGACGGCGGTAGCGATGCCAAGGCCATAGCGGCAAAGGTGTCCATGGCGAGGTTGACCCAAAGCATTTGTGTAACCGTCAGCGGCGACTGGCGTCCGAACAATGCTCCGAAGAATACCACGAGGCAAGCGGTGACGTTGACCGTTATTTGGAATAGTATGAAGCGCTGGATGTTGCGGTACAGCGAGCGTCCCCACATGATGGCTCGGCCTATGGATGTAAACGAGTTGTCAAGGATTGTAATGTCTCCGGCCTCCTTGGCTACGGCGGTTCCATCGCCCATGGCCAGGCCTACTTGTGCAGCTTTTAGTGCCGGGGCGTCATTGGTGCCATCGCCGGTGACGGCCACCACTTCGCCCATGTCTTGCAGCGTCTCCACCAAGCGTTTTTTGTCCATGGGGCGTGCGCGTGCGATAATCTTGATGGCCGGCAGTCGACGTCGCAATTCCTCATCGCTGAGAGCTTCGAATTCTACGCCGGTGATAGCGGAGGTTTCCAAGGTATCCGTGGCATCGTCCCATAGACCCACTTGTCGAGCGATTTCGCGAGCGGTGCGCGGGGTGTCGCCCGTGACGATTTTGATGGCGACTCCGGCGCCGATAACCTCGCGTATTGCATCCGGTACATCGGCGCGTACAGGGTCGGCGATAGCTGCTATGGCGATAAATGTCAGGTGCGAGCAGTGTACAGCGTCATCGTATATGGGACAGGGTTCGTCAGCGTTTATAACAGCGTAGGCAAAGCCCAGAGTTCGCATAGCTTGCTCTTGGTAGCGTGCCAGCAGGCCTTCGATATGGTCGCGCGGCGCATCTTCGGGGATATTGCCGCACATATCGTATACTATTTCGGGCGCGCCTTTGACCAGAAGAAGACGGCGTTCTGAGGCATCGCGCACCGCTGTGGCCATATACTTGCGGCCGGTAGTGAAAGGTAACTCGGCTTCGATGTCGTATGAGGCACGGATTTTTTCGTAATCCACGCCTGAAGCATCAAGATGCAGCAGCAGTGCTCCTTCGGTGGGGTTGCCGAGTACGGAAGGATGTTCAGGGTCTTTGCGATCCAATTGAGCCGTGGAATTGGCGGCGATAGCGGCGTGGAGTATATCGGAAGGCACATCTCCGAAGATGTCCATGTCTGCAACTCGCATCTGGTTTTGGGTCAATGTACCCGTTTTGTCGGTGCAAATCACGGTGGTGGCGCCCATAGTCTCGCAGGCGTGCAGGCGACGTACCAGGTTGTTGGTCTTGAGCATGCGACGCATCGAGAAGGCCAAGCTCAGTGTCACGGCCATAGGCAGGCCCTCGGGAACGGATACCACGAGAAGCGCCACGGCCAGCATAAATGTGTGCAGACCGTATTGTAGAGCCTCGAGCCAGTTGCCGTTGAAATCGGAGAAGTACATACCCATACGGCCTATGATGATGACGGCTGCTATAACGTAACTTATGCGTGCAATCATTGTGCCGAGGCGCTCGAGTTGCAGCATTAGCGGGGTCTTGACGCTGTTGTCAATCTGGGAAGCGCGGAAGACGTTGCCGTGCTCGGTATTGTCACCTACGGCGGTGACTTGCATTATGGCATGGCCTTCCATAACCTTGGTGCCTTTCATAACGACATTAGACGGGAAGGTGGCTTCAGAATCGAATTCGGTGGGGTCCGTAGTCTTGGCACACAAAGGCTCGCCGGTGAGTGTGGATTCATCGACATGCAGCGAGGTGGCCTCGACCAGTTCGCCGTCGGCAGGTATCTCGTCGCCGGTGTTGAGTATGACGATATCGCCCACGACCACATCGCGCCGGGGTATGCTGACGGTGGCTCCGTTGCGTATCACTTGTACCGGCTCGTCATCACTGACGGTGTTGAGCAGGGCAAATTCTTTTTCGGCACGCATCTCGAAGAAGAAAGCCAAAGAAGTGGCGCATATAACTGCCATAAATATGCCTAAGGGCTCGAAGAAAGTGCCGCTATCATTTCCCAGGTAATAATATTCGTAAAGGGATATAAACAGCGACAGCACTCCGGCCACCATAAGGATGGCTATGAGAGGGTCGCGAAATTTAGCTAAGTAGAGCTTCCAAAGAGATTTGCGTGCCACCGGTGTCAGTACATTGGTGCCATGTTCTCGGCGGCTGACTTCGACTTGAGCAGAAGTCAATCCCGCATTTTTGTCTGTAGTTAGCATTATCTAAAGGTTTTTTTGTGTTGGTCTAATTACGTAATCTATTAGCTGACTATACGCTAATATCGCGCAAAATTACGCATAAATCATTTACGTTGTTACCTGTGGATATTAAATAAATGTTTAATTAGCGACCGGTGGCGGATGTCTGTTGTGGCGTTATAGGAGCGCCGTTGCGACAATAAATAACGCATGCCGGACGTTATAGTTATATCTTATGTTGATATACTTAAAACTACACTAAAGTAAACAGACAAATATGAAAAAAATACTGAGACTATTGGTGCTGCCTTTGCTGGCGTGCCTACCCATGACAGCCTTCGTGTCGTGCGGTGATGACGATAACACCCCGGATGTAGATTTGTCTATCAGTGTCGAAGGTGCTACGGTCGTAGACGATGTGATATACGTGGTCAAAGGCGAACCGCTAAATGTCGTTTCGGTGAATATCACTAACAACGAGCAAGGCAAGAACGCCATGGTTACGGGCGCCACATACTATTTTGATGGTTTCAGCATCGGAGCTGTCATCATTCCTCCTTACGGAATGAAGATACCTTTGGATAGCGATGTTGCCCTTGGAAGTCACGCTTTGCAGATTGTATGCGACGTTGCCGCCGAGGGTAAGGCCTTGGGCATTGCCGTAATCAACTATAATGTTGTAGTGGTGGAAGATGCTGCCGATATACCTTCAGGTAAAGTCTCTGACAAGGTAGGATCGACGGTAAAGGTACAATGATTGCCACTAAATCAAGCCTTACAATTATATTGTAACGCGCCTTTTTTTGATAATCGGACAACGGAACCGGGCATATCCCGACCTCGTTGTCCGATTATAGTGCGGATTTGTTGTGAAATCGGTGTTATCAGTCTTCGCAGTAGTGGCGGAGGACTCGGCGGTAGCTGTTGAAGATTTTGCTTTTTGAAACAAACCCCATATACTTACCATCGGCATCGACTACCGGAAGGTTCCAGGCTGCGGTCCGGTCAAATGTTTTCATGACGGTGTCCATTGTGTCCGTGATGCGTATTGTGGCCGGAGGCGCGGTCATAAACATGTCTACATACATCTTCTTGTACAAATCGGGACGGAACATAATGTTGCGTATTTCGTCAAGCAATACTATGCCGAGCAGTCGTCCGTCTTGGCTGAGTACGGGGAAGAGGTTGCGGTGGCTGCGTGATATTGTGCCGACCATTTGTTTGAGGTTCATATCAGGTCGCACGGGCAGAAAGTCGTTTTCGATAACGTTGGACACCTTGAGTAGTGTGAGTACGGCTTTGTCTTTGTGGTGCGTAAGCAGTTCGCCGCGCTGGGCCAGACGCATAGCGTAGATACTATAAGGCAGGAACAATCGGATGGTGCCGTAGGATACAACCGAGACGATGAGCAGCGGCAGGAATAGTTGGTAACCGCCGGTGAGTTCGGCCGTGAGGAATATGGCCATTAGCGGCGCGTGCATGACTGCGGACATGACGCCGGTCATACCCATCAGAGCAAAGTTTTTGTCCGAAATGAGTGCCTCGGGTGCCACGAGATTGGTGACATAAGCGAATAGAAATCCGGTCATACATCCTACGTATAACGATGGCGCGAATGTGCCGCCTACACCTCCGGCGCCGTTGGTGGCGGAGGTGGCTACGGCTTTGGTGGCAATAATCATAGCGATGAAGGCGATGATTACCAAATGGCTGGAGCCTTCGCCGTAGAACATCGAACCGTTGAGAATGGATGATGTATCACCGTTGAGCAGGCCCTCGATGGACGAGTAGCCCTCGCCGTAGAGAGGAGGGAAAAGGAACACCAGCAGCGAAAGCATCAAGCATCCCGAAGCCACGCGTAGTGCCGGGTGACGGAAGTGCTTGAAGAAATTCTCCATCATATTCATTATGCGTGTAAAGTATAGCGATATCAGTCCGCAAACAACGCCCAGAAGGATTACCAGCGGAATCTTGGCTGCAAAGAATGGCTCGCTTTGCGTGAAGAAGAATTCGAAATTATATCCCGTGTATATGTAGGCAATGGTGGCGGCAGTCACGGATGAAATTACCAGAGGCATCACCGAGACGGTGGTGAGGTCCAGCATCAGCACTTCGATGGTGAAAAGCACTCCGGCGATAGGCGCCTTGAAGGTACCGGCAATACCGGCGGCGGCGCCACATCCGACTAATAGCATAAGCACTCGCGGCGACATACGGAATGCCGACCCGAGATTCGATCCTATGGCCGACCCGGTGTACACAATAGGACCCTCGGCGCCGACGCTACCGCCAAAGCCGATGGTAATGGAACAGCCTATGAGCGAGGAGTACATGTTGTGCCTTTTGAGGCGGCTTTTGTTTGTAGATATGGCCGCAAGCACGCGCGTGACGCCGTGCGAGATATTGTCATGTACCATATACCGCACGTATAGGTAGGTGATGATCACGCCCACGGCCGGCAGCAGGATATACAGCCAGTTGCCCGACTGAGTGTCGATATTGGCGGTAAGTGTCGAGGCTATAAGGTGAATGAGAAAACGTAGCAGCATTGCTGCAAATCCGCTTAACACGCCTACAATCAAGGCCAAAAATATGACAAAAGCACGTTCGGAGACATGCTTTTCGCGCCATGACAGAAAGCGCAGAAACCATGTAGCGGCCGGTTTGCTTTTTTGTGTAGGATGCTGTGCCATTGTTAGGTGATGATGCGTGTCCGGTCAGATGCCTTTGCCGGTGAGTACGGTGTGTATGGTGAAGAATAATATCTTAAGATCGACAGCCATAGAGACATTGTCTATGTATAGTAAGTCGTAGCGTAGACGTTCGAGCATCTGGTCGACGTTGCTAGCATATCCGTACTTAACCATACCCCAGGATGTTATGCCCGGGCGTACTTGATGCAGCAGGCTGTAATACGGGGCACGAGCCACGATTTGACGGATGTAGTATTCGCGTTCGGGGCGCGGACCCACCAGCGACATATCGCCTCGAAGCACGTTCCAGAATTGGGGCAACTCGTCAAGGCGGTATTTGCGTAGAAAATGGCCTACGCGGGTTATTCGCGGATCATCCAGTGTCGACAGTGCCGGACCCGATGCTTCGGCATCCGAGCGCATAGTGCGGAATTTGTAAATGTAGAACGGCTTCTTGTGGTATCCGATGCGTTGTTGCTTGTAGAATACACATCCGCGGCTGTCAATGCGTACGGCCAGGGCCAGAACTACGAATAGAGGTAGCAGTAACAATAATGCTGTAGCGGCCACCACTACATCGGCGGTGCGTTTGAGGTTGAGTGTCATCTTGGACGCCTGGCTGTGCGAGATGTCGATGAGCGGTTCGCCTGTGACGGTGAACATACGCGGGCGTGCAGCGATGATGCTGTAGAGGTCTGCCGGGATGAGTATTGTGCGATCCAGCGGAAAGAGGGCATTGATCAGTTGGCCGGTCTGGCGTATGCCTCCGCGGTGTGGAATGACTATGAGGTTGTGTACGTCCATGGTGCGGCAAATCTCCGGCAGGTCGTCCAGCCGATATACAGGAAGCCCGAGGTCCGGGCGTTGTGTAGCCGTAGCGCCGGTTGTGTCGGTGTCGACGTATCCTATGACTTTTATTCCACTGCCTCGCGGGGCGGCGTTGAGGCGGTCTACCAGCGCTTTGCCGCCTTTGGTGGCTCCGACGACCAGGGTGTTGAAAGCCAATTCGCGCCGCTGTATGCGTCGAGCGGTGTGTGTAGTCTGGATGAGGCGTACAAGGTATACCGGGACAAACCATAGTAACCATAGTATGCCGATAAGCTCGTAGTATCCTTTGACGCCGGGGGATAGTGTATCGTTGATGATTGCGATAAAAAATATGCCCAAGGCGCCAATGGCTGAGACAACGGCCGTATTGCCGAGCTCGTCAAGACGTGATTTGAAGTATGTCTTGCCGTAATATCCAGAAAGCCAGTATATTGCCAGCATTACGAGCGGTGCGATTATCTGCCCGGTGATGACGTGGCTTTGTTTAAGGTGCTCAAATAGTGTGTAGTGCTCACGTATGCTCTCCGGAAGGAAGTGGTAGCGTACAATACTGAAGGCTGTCCACCCGATGTTGAGCATCAGGAAGTCTGCAAAGACGTATGTTAAGGCCTTGCGGCGGATGTTTCGCACGATAAGTTTGGAATGATGTGAGCTGTTTTATTCGGCGGTCGGATGCTTTGTCGGTGTTACCGACCGTTGTCGGCTGAGAATCTATGCTTGGTGTTGAACTGCTATTGCGGCTGTAATGCCGTGCAGTCCGGGATGCAGTATGCTACTTGCGTAGTATCTTGAAAAGTCCACCTTGGCCCACGCGCATAACCATAGACGGTTGTCCGGGTTTGCGGTCGCGTCCGGTGAGACATACATAGTCCATTTGAGCGGCAAGTTGTGGGTCTATTTGGTCGAAGGTGCGTGGCGTTGGTGCTCCGCTGAAATTGGCCGAAGTGGACACCAGCGGTCGTCCGAGGGCGCGGCATAATGCCGCCGAAAAACGTTCGCGAGTCAGCCGAACGCCCAAAGTGCCGTCCTCTCCCATAAGTGCCGGAGCGACACCGCGACCGCGGTCGTAGACAATGGTCAGCGGTCGGTCCGAGCATTCGATGAGGTCGTAAGCAATGTCCGGTACGGAGTCTACGGCGCGTTCGAGCGCGCCCAGGTCGCCGACCAGCGTGATGAGAGCCTTGTTGTCGCGGCGTCCTTTGACCGAATATACGCGGTGTATCGCCTCCTCATTTGTGGCATCGCACCCGATGCCCCAGACGGTGTCCGTGGGGTAGAGGATAAGTCCGCCGTGCCGCAGCACTTCTACGGCTTTGCGCAGGTCTTCTACGAATGTATTGTCTTCGTTAGTCATAATACAAAGTTACGCATTAAATCGTCAATTGCCAAAATAAATAATTGTCCGGATCTATCCAGATGTGGCTATCAGGCACTTTGTAGAATGATGAAGTTGCGTTAAATACAAGTTGCGAATGAGGCTGTAGCCGTGGTGTAAATAAATAGTGAAATAGCCTGTATATAATCTGATAATGTGCCGCGTCACTTGTCGTCATGCCACACAAATGTTGTGAACAACGGATAATGATCTGAATTACGTATATCGCCTCTTTCTATGCTATGCGGCACAAAGTTACCGCGCCACAGCACATGGTCGATGCGAAAATACATCGAATTGCGATTGTAAGTGTGCATATATCCGAGGCCGACAGCCGGATAGACTTGGCGCAGACCCTGGTCCTCGATTTGTGACAGGGCGAAGCATCCGGGTACATCGTTGAAGTCGCCGCATACCACGCAGTTGATTCCGCCGAATTTACGAATGTACTGAACCAAGCGTTTGACTTGGCGTGCGCGCATGACATTGGCGGCGCTGAGCTTGGATACCAAGTCGGTGCGTACGCGTTGCAGAGGATTCTCAACCATTGTGGCCGGATGGTTCGAAGATCCGGTAAGTCCGCTGTAAAGTTCTTTGTCATCATCGGTCAGTCCGATGCTTTGCAGGTGGATATTGAAGATGGTTAGTACATGACCATTGATGTGTATGCGGTATCCGGCGATATCGCCGTTGCCGTAGCGTTTTCGATCGTATCCCAGGGGCAATGCATCTGCAGGGTGTTTGCTTAGCAGTAATTGGTTATGGTCGTTGAATATGATGTACGGATAACGGCGCGAGATGCTGTCTATTTGCTTGGATGTGATACGAACGCTATGTTCGACGCACAGATAGTCAGCTTCTTGTATGCATACAATGTCGGCATTGGTCTTCAAAATATACGATAATGCCGGATTGATATCGTTTGGGTATTTTTTGTCGAGGTCAAGCCATTCGGCGCAATTGTAGGACAGCAGAGTCCATGTACGTGATTTGTCTCCCTCGGGCAGAGGGCCGGAAGGCCAGGATAAAGGGTATACACTGAGAATCCGCGGCAGGCATACGGCCAATGCTACTCCGGCAATAACGGCACTGCGACGCCACCAAAATATATCCAAGACGAATACGGCCAGCAGTATCGGTGCCAGTATGGGGAGCACCATTACACAAACTCCGGCTACGGGAAGGTCTTCGGGATCTATAGTACCGGCCCAGGCCGAGATAATCGTGGCGAGGGCTACGGTGCAGGTAACGATGCCCATAAAGACCGACAGCACGTGATGCCACCATGGTCGGCGGCGTGTTCGGTCAGGCCCTTGTACCATATTCTCGGGCACAGTTGACGTAGGTGTATTTATGTCGGTCCGAGCTGTCATTTGAGTCGTTGTGAAATTTCGAAAAGTCGATGGCGTTCGGTGTCATTGAGCGACCCATAACCACTGCGTCCTACTTTGGTAAGTATTTTGTCCAGTTCGGCATGCATTTCTTCCGGAGATGACGAGTGGCGAGTGGCATTTGTCGCGTGTTGGATCCGCAGTCGAGCCCTATACTGTCGTATACGCTTTTCGGTAAAGGCATATAAGCCGCCACCGAGTGCGCCGCCAAAGTGCGCGGCGCATGTGCCGGGAGTGCCCAGTGATGCAATAATGTAGAGTGCGCCGACGATAATGGCGACAACAACCAAAGATACTTCGCCGAACCCCAACAGACTTAGGCGTGCATGAGGTCGGTAGACAGCGGTGGCAACTACGATGCCCATAACAGCGGCACTTGCTCCGGCCAGCATCCCCGGCACGGGAGTACAAGCGGCGGTGATTACGAAGGCTATGGCTCCGCCGATACCTCCGGCAAGGTAGACTCGCCATATCAGTTCGGGCAAACCTATGCGGTAGAACATCGGGCCGAACGATAACAGCCATAGCATATTGACCAGCAGATGCAGTCCGTCCCATTGGGAAAACATATATGTCAACAGCGTCCATGGATGCGAGGCTAAAGATGCTGCATCGGAGGGCAACGCAAGTGTCACGGCTGCCGCATTGTCATCAACGCCGCACCATACGCATAAGTGCAGGCATAGGAATACGGCGACATTGAGCGCCAGTAGCGTGATTGTGACCGGTCCTCCAATTGCCGAGACTATTCGTCCGGCTTTAGTGGTTGCCATAGAAGGCCCCTTTCTTTTTCCAGTACATCAATATGGCAAAGCCGAATGCGGCTCCACCGAGGTGAGCAAAGTGTGCGATGCCGTCGGCGGCACCGGTCAGCCCTAATGAAAGCTCAAGCAGGCAGTAGCCCAGCACCATCCATTTGGCCTTGATGGGTATGGGAATGAACATAAAGTACATTTCGCGGTTGGGGTAGAGCATTGCGAAGGCCAGCAGTAGACCGAAGATAGCGCCCGAAGCACCTACACACGGCGTATTGACTAATGATGAGATTGTGGCTAATGTATTGTCTATAAAGTACTCACCATGGTGCATAGCATCCCAACCATACACGATTACATCGTGGAACTGAGACGGGTCCATCATTGCCTGGTACTTGGACAATATTATTGCGAATACGCCCATCTGCACCAGTGCCGCTCCTATACCGCAACTGATGTAGAAGAAGAGAAAGCGTCGCCAACCCATAGCCCATTCGAGCACCGAACCGAACATCCATAGCGCAAACATATTGAAAAACAGGTGCGTGACGCCACCGTGCATAAACATATAGGTGAATACTTGCCATACACGAAATCCGGGCGATGTCGGATAATGCAGCGCCAATAAGTCCTCCATACGTTGTACCGCATTAGGCAGCAGTGCACCAAATGCGAATACGATAATATTGATTATTAGTAAATTCTTAGTGACGCTTGGTATGCGTCCGAATACGTCTGTACCCATAGTTAAGTGTCGCTCTTTGTTTGCAAAGGTAGTACTTTTTGACGAGAAATATGCCATAGCTCTTTTTGTGGTTGCAAGACGGGTCTAATGCTCCCTCGTAAGTGCTTACATATGTTACAGATTTTAGAGAAATCGCAGTCTCCTATTTTGTTTTGACTATGTGTATTGTCAATCCTGTTCAGGTTGGGTCGGATTTTGTCCAAGTACCTATTCGGATCGGAGCGGAAGGTGCGGGGCGAGCCAGTCGAAGATGGCGCGGTAGACGGCATCGGCTACGGGGCGGTCGCTGAGGATGAGGTCGTGCAGTCCGCCTTCAAATTTATAGGAGGTGACATCGGGACCGAGGGCGGCGCCGTAACGGCGGATGTCTTCAACCTTGAGCACGGCATCGCCATGCTGATGCTCGGGCGTCCATTTGTCGCCATAGACGCTGTGTCCCGATGACATAAGCAGGATGGGCACCGTAATCCATGAGTGGCTGTGTAGTGCGCTCTGTGCTTCGGAGATGGCGCGTATCCACCCGGCGGTCACTTTGCGCGGGTGCACGGTCTTCCAATCGGTGTTGTATTCCCATTGCCCGTGATACTGCTTAAGCAAGCTTTCGGCGTACGCAGTACCATCTCCTTGGCTTATGGAGATGTTCGGAAAATGTCGACCGAGGCATCCGACCATAGGTATAGCTATGTGCCGCATAAAACCGCCCATATTCCATTCAAGGAAAGGACTGTTGAGCACCAGGGTGCGTATGCCGGAATTGCGCTGTGTATTAAGGTATGATGCAGCCACCAATCCTCCGGTGCTATGTCCCATCAGTACAATGTCTAGTATGCCGTCTTGGCGCATCAGGGTAAGCGCCGAGTCAATGTCGGCATAATATTCGGATATTTCGCGCACTTCGTAGGGGCGTCGGCTCGGCAATATCGAACGGCCGTAACGGCGCAGGTCTACGGCGTAGAAGGCGTAGCCTTCATTCGCGAAGCGGTCGCCCATTTCCTTTTGGAAGAAGTAATCGTTGTATCCGTGAATATACAATACACCACGGCGCAGGGTGTCGGCGGTATTGCTTGCGGCATCATGCCGTACGACGGTACACGTCACGTCTCCGCCGTAGTCGGCGGGTTGGTACACGGTTGTACAGGCATACCCGTCACCCAGGATGTCCGGATGCCAGCGCGAGGTGGCATGTGCGTCTATGCCGACACATATCAGTAGTGCCACAAGTATCGCGGCGCATACCGATAAGGGACGATGTCCAATAAGGTCCATATCGAGAGGGAGAGAGTGAGGTCGTCGACCGTAGTTACTTGGCTTCGTCAGAAGCTGCTTCTTCGGCTTCTTCGGCTTCGGGAACAAAGTCTGTGATGCCGGCCTGGATAAGCGTGTTGTACCAGTTAAAGAATTTCTTGATGTCGGTGGTGTATACGCGCTCGCTATCGTATTCGGGGAAAACTTTGCCGAAGTATTCGCGAATTTCGGCATCACCGCCCAGTGCCTTGACATCTACGGTCTTGCCATCGGTGGCGGCCTTCACTTTGTCCATCACTTCGAACAAAGGCATGTCTTCGCCGGTGGTGTAAATGGCTACTTCGCTGAGAGCCACGACTTTGTCGCTGGCGTAAGCCGGCATGCGATGATGCGTGGTGATGTTTTCGACAATAAGCATGTTTTTGCCCTGCGAAAGCAGGCGGTATAACCCGGGTTTGCCGGTGATAGCAAGTATCTGTTCTTTCATAATCGGTTGTGTGTGATATCGTTATCTATTGCGCCACTAAAACATAAGGCGGACAGGGCCACCCTTCGGCGCGATTGTCTTGCAAAGGTAGTTAAAAGTTTTCAGATGTGGCACCATAGGCGCTTGGAAAAATTTGCGCAGAAAATTGTGGCTGTAGCCCTTGAGCACAGATTTATGTTTTTGCGTGATGATGCGGTTCGAACCGGAAAAATATACTAAATTTGCATATATTTACAAGATACAATACTAATGATTCCTAAAATTATTCATTACATTTGGTTCGGAGGTAATCCGTATCCGCCAAAGGTGCAACATTGCATTGAGTCTTGGAAACGGATAATGCCTCAATATAAGTTTATGCTATGGAATGAGGATACGTTTGATGTTAACCAAAACACGTTCACACAGCAAGCGTATAGTAAAAAGAAATGGGCATTTGTTTCGGACTATGTAAGGATATACGCCTTGTATAAATATGGCGGATGGTATCTGGATACCGATGTGGAGGTTGTTAAGCCATTGTCTCCGTTTGAAAATAATCGCATTGTTATAGGAACAGATGATGGCGGGTATCTGGCCGGAGCTTTGATTGGATCCGAACCCGGGCATCCCTATTGGAAAAAAATGCTAGACTACTATGATACATTAAAATTTGTAGACAAAGGTTCGCTCAATTTGACAGTTATAAATACGTATTTACAAGACGTCTTGGCTAATTATGGATATGTTGTAGAGAACAGACTTCAGAAGTTAAAAGATGGCATAGTCGTTTATCCGGATGATTATTTCCATGTGGCCAGCCTTACTTCGGGTAGAATGCATCGTACCGAAAATACATGCGCAATCCATTGGCATACGTTGACTTGGGTTTCTAAGAAAACCAGATTTGTAAGGTTTGTGCGTATTTATATACTTTGCCCTATTTTAGGAGATAAAGCTTATACGAAAATTACCAATTGGCTAAAGGGCTTATGGAAAAGGTAAAGCGAATTTTACAGATACTTACCACAATGAATCGTGGCGGTGCGGAAACGATGGTAATGAATCATTATCATGCGTTGGATAGATCAAAATACCAATTTGATTTTTTAGTGCATAGATCGGAGGAGGGAGCGTATGAAGAGGAAATTAGACAAATGGGTGGACGTATATATCGAGCAATGCCTATACGGCCGAATAGTTACCATAAGTATTTTAAGTTCCTTGATGATTTCTTTAAAGAACACGCATCAGAGTATATAGCTGTTCATGGTCATATTCAAGAAAATAGCGGGTTTGCATTCAAGTATGCGGCTAAATACGGTATATTAAATCGAATATGCACCAGCCATATAGCCGATTTACCATTAGATTATAAATATCCATTCAGGATGTATGCCTTGCGTTTTCTTAATAAGTTCGTGACTATGCGTATAGCTTGCGGTGATAAAGCAGGGAAAACATTATATGGAAAACGTCCGTTTGTGGTCTTACACAATGCAATAGATAGTTCGTTGTTCCGGTATGATGAGAACGTCAGGAATGAGGTTCGAAATGAATTGGGCATCGGTGATTCGTTTGTTATCGGAAATACTGCGCGTTTTTGCTTTGTCAAAAACCACATATTTATGCTAGACATCCTTTCTGAAATTATTAAAACAAAAAAGGATGTCGTTATGCTGTTTCTTGGCGATGGCGAGGAACGTCCTAAAATAGAACGGCAAATAGAAGAAAAACATTTGCAGAAGTATGTGCGGTTGTTGGGCGTAAGACCAGATGTATATCGTATTATTCAGGCATACGATATATTCCTTTTCCCCTCGAAGTTAGAGGGGCTACCGGTCTCTGTGATTGAAGCCCAGGCTGCCGGGCTGAAGTGCTTCTTATCAGATATAATAGATAACTCTGTCGATTTAACCGGAGACATAACGTTTATGTCATTGGATAAATCCCCTGCAGAATGGGCTGAGAGGATAGTGTCAGGTATCCCTTACACGCGAAAAGACAACAAGGAAAAGATTGTTGAGGCCGGATATGATGTAGAAGACAATATTGGTAAATTGTTGACTTTATATACACAAGGACAATGAACCTTATCACGATTGTTACACCTACATACAATAGGGCGAGGACACTGCCTACATTGTATAACTCTTTATGTCGTCAGTCAAGTAAGAGATTTAATTGGCTGATCATTGATGACGGCAGCACGGATAATACAGAACAACTTATACAGACGTTCGACTCGCCATATTTTGAAATCAAATATGTCAAGAAAGAGAATGGAGGCAAGCACACTGCGTTAAATACGGCTTTTGATATTGTCAATACCGAACTGACATTTATAGTCGATAGTGATGACTGGCTGACAGAAGATGCGGTAAGTACTATCGAAGATGATTGGCTCGGACGCGAGAGTCTTGATGTATGCGGAATATCATATTTACGAGGTTACAATAGAACTGATGTTATCGGCGATATTTTTCCTAAAGACAATGAAATAAACAACTTCATTACTCTCAGGTTTAACAAGCATATTGGAGGGGATAAGGCGGAGGTTTGGCGAACAGATTTGCTGAAGCAATATCGTTTCCCGGTCTTTGATGGCGAAAAGTTTTTTGGAGAGAGTTTCATTTGGATTAAAATATCCGAAAAACACGATATGATTTTTCGAAATAAAATATTGTACGTTACAGAATATTTGGAAGGAGGACTTTCCAAGTCGGGAAGATCAATGAGGATTCAGTGTCCAAATGGAGGAATGACAAATGCCGAATTGATGATGTCGCATAGATTTTCGTTGACACAGAGGATAAAAGGCGCATTGCTGTACATTGCGTATGCTCGGTTTGCGAAGAAGGGTATAAAGCGAACATTAGCCCGTCCGCACTTTTTTTTGAAAATGTTTGTGTTTCCTTTTGGAACGATGATATATCTCAAGTGGAAGAGATTGCTTCCACGTAAGTGACAGCGGTTTGCAACACAACCGCTTCTATCTTTTTTCGATAAAGTCGTATAACGGGTCGAGGGTGTGCGATTGGTCGGCAGGGTGGGTGGCATTGTAATGTCTATATCTTTCAGCGATTTCCGGATGTTCAATGAGGTCGCGTACGGCGTTGGCAACGGCTTCGCCGTCCATAGGCACTATGGTGGCATTGACGCCGTCTGTAAATTGGTCACCCACGGTGCTGAAATCGGTGACAACTACGGCTTTGCCCATCAGTCGTGCCTCGTCCAGGGCTATGGACTTACCCTCGAAGCGCGAGGGGTGAACCACGATATCGGCGCGGCGCAGGTAGGGATAAGGGTTGGCTGTTACGCCGATGAGGCGGAAATGCGCATCCAGCGGCGGCGCGGACATTTGCGCGACATATTCCTGCTCTTGCGGAGCTCCGACCATCAGCCATGTGAAGTCCACACCGGAAGTATGTAGGCGTCGAGCAGCATCGATGACGAGATCGGCGCCTTTGTTACGACATATGTGCCCGAGTGTCATCAGTATCGTGCCGTGCAGTGCCGGCATATTCAGCGATTGGGCTGCCATCCGCGTTATTATGTCCGGAGCACAGACATTTTCGACTTTGGCGATACGATCGGCGTATTCGGGAAAGACTTCGCGCAAGGCCTCAACGCACACGTCGCTGACTGTAAATATGGCATTGACACGTCCGAAGAATCGGCGGTCGGCGTTTTCGTAGTAACGCCAGCGGCGGTAATCGCTATGGAAGAAAGTGGCACGGCGTTCGGCATCGATTTTACGAACCATGTAATAGAGTTGGTGCTGACCGTTGAAATCGACGACGGCATCCCATTGCCCCTTGAGGCGCGGCATCAGCCGAGCCAGCATCCGTGCACCGGCGCATCGCGACATGCGCATCAGGCCCATGCGCATAGCCGACATCACCGCCAAGTCGGGTCGCCCGAGACGTACCAGCGGCCAAAGTCCGCCGACCCCGGCGGTCAGTGCCGCCATACGCCGGTCAGTGTATATGCGCACGTCATCCGGAATGAGTGGCATCAGTGCCCCATGTGGCGACACTATCAGCAGTTCCGGCGTCACGCGAGTGCGGTCCAGCACCGCCAGCAGCGATGTCATCGCCTTGCTGACGCCCCCGGTCTCCATATTGCTTATTATAAACAGTACTCGCTTAGGCATTTTAGTGGGAGAAATGGGAATAATAGGAATAATGCATCACCCCATAATTCTTAGTGCTCTTATAGTTCTTATAGCTGTTATAGCTGTCATATTCTTTATAATTTTTATAATTGGTTCGTTCGGAATAATATAATACTATTCGTATTGAATATTTGAATTTAGCAAAATATCCTTACGAGCCTTATAAACAATGACAATGGTAAGTAATAAAAAGCAAAGGCAATAAGTCTATATCTTTTGGAAATTAATGGAGTGTATCTTAATATCCTTTTGAGGTCGTAAGGTATTCTGCTTAGCTTTGCTTTTCGACTTTTATAGTCTATATGTGAGTCTGATACTATATCGGAAATCATAGCCAATGCTTCGTATGCGTATATTTGATGCGCCGTATTCCTAATTTTTTCATTAGCATCTATCTCTGACAAGAGCTGCTCTATTAAAGGGTGGTATTGTTGTATGTAGGCCCAAATTTGCTCATAAGGACGAGGGCTTCGAGTAAGTGCAATAGGATTTTCGTGGGTATAAATATATGTACATTCGTTTGATGCAGAAAACGTAATTGCATTTGTTAAGACTTGGGCAAAAAACACGCGGTCTTCAGCGTATTTTAGACCTTCATCAAACGCAATGCCCTGTGAAATAAGGAAATCGCGGTTGAAAAGTTTTGCCCATGGGCTTTGACAGTGTCCACTTGTGATGCAGTCTTTAATAAATGTATTACGTGAAATATTTGTTCCGGTTTCTTTAATTTGTGTGGTGTGATTTAAAGAACCATCGTTGTATACAACATTGACGCCGGTGAGACACATGTCTGAGACCAATCCTCCGGCATCTATGAATGCCTGCAGATGTCGATGGGAAACATAGTCATCTGCATCGATAAAAGTCACAAACGATCCTTTGGCGGATTTTATTCCGAGATTCCGTGCGGCGGACACGCCTCGATTTGGTGTATGAATTACCGAGATAAAACTGTATTTATTCGCATAAGAATCACATATTGAGGACGAAGAATCAGTGCTGCCGTCATCAATTAATATGGCCTCGAAGTCTTTGTAGCATTGAGCAATAATACTATCGAGACACCTCCGGATAAATGATTCGGCATTGTATATGGGTATAACTATAGATATTGTAGGCATATATTAATCTAATTCAATAATGATTTCAGACTTATACTGTGATAACGCTTCACCGGGAACCTCTCCCTCGACTTCGGCTTTCTGTCCTCCTGTCAGATATGTCTCGTTGCAAAACTTTCCGGGTATTGTAATCTTGGCGGTTGCATGACGAGTCCACCATTCGTACTCCAAGTCAATATGTCCGATGTCTAATGCCTGACGTCCAGACATTGCTAAATCATAAGCCAAAACTGTCGCTGTCGGTCCAAGTGCAATTAGATACAGGGCATCCGGGTCTTGTCGTAGTGCGGCATTGAGAATGTCATTATATCGAGCATAACTATTTTTCGAGGGTGCAATAATGCGTCTAATGCTATTTGCTCCATTGAAACAGCTGTTTCCTACTCCGAGTTTGGAGTCCTTTCCCTCAATTATAATAAGGTTGCGCTTATACCATATTTGTGCCCATAAGGAATAAATCTCTTTTGATTTGTTGTAATCGAAATCGGTGGAATAGAATCGAGAGCATAGAGCGTTGCCATACATTACTTTTGAAGACAAATAACGATACCATTTATGGCGTGCCATTAATAGGTGATTCTTCCAAAAAGACCTCTCTATGGGATTGTCTTCGTTGAGCCATCTGCTGTCAAAAACTCGCGGTATGCCGATGATGATTTTTGTCGTATTGCTTTTGAGAATTTCTTTAAGGCGTACGCTCAGTGTATCATTGTGAGGCTGAAAATTTAAGTCCGCGCCATAAATGCTGGAGATTTCACCATCTCCATAGCGGCATAGCGAGCATTTATCAACGAGAACCTTTTTGAGCGTCTCTTGAATTGTCATCACATATGGCGGGCGTACAACGTTCCTATATACGAGATCGTATAATAGCCGCCAGCGATAATATAGGCTGTATGCTTTGCGAGAAATGAAGTTGCTCATTGTAATAGTTTGGGATTAAGTGCACGAAGAATTGCAGCAATAGTTATAAAGCAGAGAATGGTACAAGATGCGACAATCAATTTGTCTTCAGTGTCGAATTCCCATGGACGTCCCGAAAGTCGCACATATATCAGGCAGACGTAATCCATAATAAACACATGCACGCAGATAAAGAAGATTGCGCCTTTTGTGAATAGTGCCGTTATTTGCTTAGGAAGAGAGATTAAGGCTGATAGTGCACAAATGGCGATGGTGCCGATAATGCCATTTATGAAGAATAAATCAATGCGATTCCCATATTCTCCTCTAAACATATTGGCTGTGCCATTGATGTTGAGAAGCCATAAAGCCATACCTGCTGCGACAAATAGTAATATTTTGGCGGATGTGGATAATTCACCGATTCGCAGGAATATATTGCGCATAAGGTGACCAAAGATAATAAAATAAGAGCCTAATATAGCAGCATCAAAACTCCAAAAGCACCAGCTTAGGTGAGTGTGCGGCCAATAGTATAGGCCGAATAGCGCAAAACCGATAAGAACTGTCGCTAATAATTTATTTGTAGCGCAGTTGAGTATGCGGATGGAGATTTGTGCTACAATACGGGCGATGAATAATGCCGGAAGAAACCAGGATGGTCCTGCAAGTAGATGCCATGGGCTTTCGACTTTGGATGAGCCGATTAATGCACCCATAGTGGATTCGATGAGTCCAGGTAGCGGATTGCCGCCGTGTATCAATGTATATATACAGAGGATTAATTGCAATATAATGTTGTATATAAAGTATGGAATAATAAGGCGTTTAAAAGAACGCCTTATGCCATTTAAACTGATATCATCCTTAAGGAAAATGCCCGAAAGTAAGAAAAACAACGGCACGTGAAAACAATAGATAAGGTCGTGAAATGATCCATATCTTGGGGGAATATGACAGAACAGGATCAGGCACAGGCCTAAGCAGCGTGCAGTATCAATCCATCTGATACGGTTCACGTTATTTGTCTCTAATAAGTATTGTGTCATTGCGGTGTATCGTTGTTTGTTGTCTTAAACAATGGAATGTATTGGGCAATAAATGCCTTTACGCGATGGCGATAATTATCATCAAGACAGTATGTGTAAGCGGCGATGGTGATAATAATGCTGGTTAATAAATATAGCACAAAGAGGCTGATTACGGATGACGCGATAATAAGGGTGAGCGGATAAATCGCCAAGGCGGTTCCCAATATTATAACTGTGACTTTAATCGTTGCAGCAATATACGGGCGTATTTCGAAATCGAGTATTTGACGTTTGACAATTAAGATGGAAGAAATTGAGATTAGTGTAATCGCTATAATTTGAATGACATAGGCCGCAACAGATGGCATTCCGAAATATAAAGCGACATACATTGCCGGCAAGGTCAATAGATTGATAGTGCCGCCTACAAAGGTAATGCGCTTGATATTTCCGGTGGCATGTATCGCCTGAATTTGAATAGCATTGACGATTCCGATTGTACAATATATCAGAAGTAATCGACAAAACGGCACGACATACTCCGGAGTGCTTCCCAGCCAGAGATTGATTATATAATCCATCTCGAAATATAATGGAATTGATGATATGCCCATCAGTAGAACGGAAAGTGTTGTTGCCATATTGACAATACGCGACATCCCATGAATATCACCCATGGCATACAACTTGACAATTGAAGGTTTGAATGCCATGATTATCTTAAATGCAAACCCCTGAAGGACGCCGCTGACAGTATTGGCTATAGAACTTGCCGCATTGATGACAACGCCAAAGAAAAGATTGAGAATCACATTGGTGCCTTGATAGAATGAAAGACCGCAGACATTGCCATACAAGTCATATGCAGAAAAAGAAAGCATCGGCTTGAGAATCTTAGGATTCCAAATGCGTCTTATGTGACATTCAGTAAAATGTCGAATGCAATATATTCGATATATGAATAGGATGAGGGATGATACAAACAAGGATATAATGGCATACCAAATAAGGCGCGATTCCGAGTCCCAGAGTACTAAGATAAGTGCTGCGCCAAGCTTTAGCATCGAATTGACTATCTCAATGTAGGCAAAGACTGTCATTTTTTCGTGCGCGAAGAGCGCGGCATTATATGGGACTTGGGTAATGGTAAGTATTGCGGTAAAAATTGAACACTGGTAAACCCATTGTGCCGCCTCCATTCGTTCGGGGGGAATAACAAGCTGAGTATTGACAAACCATAACCCGATGGTCTCAGCTAACAACAAGAAGATGACGGCAATTCCGATATGTATCTGCAACGCCGAAGTGAATGTTTGTGATAATTTCTCCTTATCGCCCTTGGCAAGTTCGTATGTTATGTATCGCGAAGTTGCACTTGCCATGGATGTGTTGATAATAGATAACATTCCTGCAATTCCGCCAATAAGACCAAAAATACCGAAATCGCTAACCCCAAGCATCTGTAAGACAACTCGAGATGTATAAAGGCCCAAAACCATAGTAACAATCATACGCAGATAAAGGGCGGTGGCGTTCTGGGCTATTCGTTTATAATTGACTTGGCTCATTTGTTTGCAAAGATAGCAACTATCTCCTAAATAATGTTTAATTTTGTGAGATTAAAACTTAAAAACAGGCAAAATCAGATAAAAGTTATGAGTTTTTTGAACCGACAAAGGATCAAAGAGGAGATAGCCCAACCTTTTGTTTATGATAAGGAAGGTCGTATGCGTGTGTTTGATGCAATTCGTGGCTTGTCGATGTTTCTTGTCGTGTTCGGACACGTTCTTGGATGCTTCGGCTTGGGCGGATATGATAGTTTTCTCGGATCCGTCATTCTCACTTTTAGGATGCCCCTATTCTTTTTTATTAGTGGTTTTTTTGCATATCGGGCTGTTGGAGATTGGACGTTTAAACTTTGTCGAAGGGTTTTGGCGCAAAAAGTACGTGCACAGGTATTGTGTACATTGCTTTTCTTTGCGTTATATGATTATGCGTTTGGAGGTAATAATCCACTCGGATGGATTGATTACGGCTTTGGCGGCTATTGGTTTACAATTGTTTTATTTCAGATGTTCGTAGTTTACCTTCTCCTTAATGTTATTTCTCGTATCATAAAGCATACAATCGTAAATGTTACGATGGTCGCAATAGCCGTATTATGTGTGTATGTATTAATATTTCATAGGCCTGATGATTCGAATAGAATATGGGTTGTGCTATGTGGGGAAAATCTTACAAAGTACCTCCAGTTTTTTGTGCTAGGTATTTTTGCCAGAAAGTATTTCAAGGCTTTTAGCAGGCTACTGTCCAATGATATCTTCCGCACAGCAATGGTTGCCGGTTTTGCGATATGTATGTGCTTATGGTATAGTGATACACTTAAGCACTATGACTTGATATACCGATTTATACATGATATATTGATTCGATATATCGGTGTTATGATGGTTGTGTCTATTGTATTTGCATATAAAGATTATTTTGAAAATCAGCATTTCGTTCCGCAGTCATTCAGGCTTATGGGAAGGCGCTCGCTTGATATATATATGATGCATTATTTCTTCTTGCCGGTTTTACCATGGTCTATGGAATGGTTGTCCAATAATTCGTTGATTTCAGCGCAAATGCTTCTTTGCACATTGGTTTCCATAATTGTGGTCGCAATTTGCCTACTACTTAGTTCAGTGACGCGGACAAGTCATTTCTTAAGCGTCTGGTTGTGGGGCGTAAGAAAATAATTGACGGATTGAATAGCACTATTGTTATTCTGTTAATTCGATGTCTTTGCAGCTTTTCCCATCAGGGGAATGGTAGCGGGGAGGAAGGAGCCACGTAGGCGGCGCTACCGGTATGAGAAATAACGCGAGCGGGTATGCCTACGGCCACTGCGTCTTTGTCAAGGTCGGCTGTGACGACGACCCCGACTCCTACAATAGTTTTAGCTGTAATTTTCGACTTCTTATGAAATGAAGTGTAATCTCCACAATTTACCGGCTTAATCGAATTGTGGTAGTAATCTTGTCGAAGCGATGCTTATCCGGATTTACCATAGATTTTTTGTGCGATGGTGGGGCTGAAATTTGGCGGAATGAAAAATTATGCTTAATTTCGTAATACGGAACGAGGATGGTGTGTGTCCTTGTGTCCGTATCTTTGGTCGCAATAGGGCGGCTGAAACTTTAAATTGAATTATAAAAACTTACAACGATATGAATAACAATGATTTCCGTAATTACGCCGTGCATCATCTTGGTATGAACGGCCTTGCCCTGGATCAGTATACGTCGCAGGCATCCAATGCGGCCATTACCGCTGCTGCCGGATATATCTCGCCGACAATCATCGAGGAGCGTCAACTGAACGTGGCGCAAATGGATGTTTTCTCGCGCCTGATGATGGACCGTATCATCTTCTTGGGTTCGCAAGTGGACGATTATACGGCCAATGTGATACAGGCCCAGTTGTTATACCTTGACAGCTCCGACCCCGGTAAGGATGTGAGCATCTATATCAACTCGCCCGGCGGTAGTGTGTATGCCGGTCTTGGCATCTATGACACTATGCAGTATATTTCGAGCGATGTTTCTACGATATGCACCGGTATGGCGGCATCTATGGCTGCCGTGCTGCTCGTGGCCGGAGCCAAGGGCAAGCGCTTTGCGCTGCGTCACTCGCGAGTGATGATTCATCAGCCTATGGGTGGCGCGCAGGGCCAGGCTTCGGATATCGAGATTACGGCGCGCGAAATCCAGAAGCTCAAGAAGGAGCTGTATAATATCATTTCCGAACATTCGGGTCAGCCTTACGAGAAAGTGGAGGCCGATAGTGATCGTGACTACTGGATGACAGCCGAGGAGGCCAATGCCTATGGTATGATTGACCGCGTGCTGGTGCGCCAGAAGAAGTAATGCGCTTTTCACGACCTCGGCGCGACATCCGGCCATAAGTGCTATTTAGGCAAGGTCGTAGTCGTGGCCAATGGTCGCAGATCTTACGGCGACAAGTTTCGCGGTATTCACATCCTTCTACGGGCCTTTGAATAAGGCTCAATAATCAATCAAACACGACAAATGCCAGCCAATAATAACAATAGTAAGAAAAAGAAGACGATAGTGTGCTCGTTTTGCGGACGACCCTCGGACATGAGTGAGGTGATTATCCCGTCCGCAGATCAGAGCGCATATATATGTGCCGAGTGCGTCGACAGCATCCACGGGATGCTGCAAGAGTATCGCAATTCGATCAGCCATGACGGCAAAGGCGTGGCCAAGGCCGAGGCCATTAATATGGACGCAGTGCCCAAACCTGCCGCTATCAAGGCTTTCCTTGACCAATATATTATAGGTCAGGACGATGCCAAGAAGGTGCTGTCTGTGGCCGTATACAACCATTACAAGCGTCTGTCTCAGCCCAAGGGTACAGATGATGTAGACATCGAAAAGAGTAATATCGTTATGGTAGGCCCCACGGGCACGGGTAAGACGTTGATAGCTCGCACTATCGCGCGTATGCTCGATGTGCCTTTCACCATAGTCGATGCCACTGTCCTGACACAGGCCGGATATGTGGGCGAGGATATTGAGAGCCTGCTCACACGCCTGCTGCAAGCCGCCGACTACGATGTCGCTTCGGCCGAGCGCGGCATCGTTTTCATAGACGAAATAGACAAGATCGCACGTAAGGGCGACAATCCCTCGATCACGCGCGACGTCAGCGGCGAGGGCGTGCAACAAGGGCTGCTCAAGCTGCTTGAGGGTTCGATAGTTAATGTTCCGCCCCAAGGCGGACGCAAGCACCCGGAGCAAAAGATGATTCCGGTAGACACCAAGAACATCCTCTTTATATGCGGCGGCGCTTTCGAAGGTATCGAGCAGAAGATTGCTCATCGACTGAACTCGCATGTCGTGGGCTACGCCACCGACGGTGTGCGCCGCAAGATAGACAAGGACGACTATCTGCGCTATGTTGCACCTCAGGACTTGCGAGCGTACGGCTTGATACCCGAGATTATCGGACGACTACCGGTGCTGGCACATCTCGAGCCGTTGGATCGTGACGCCTTACGCCGAGTACTCACCGAGCCTAAGAATGCAATCATACGCCAGTATGTCAAGTTGTTCGAAATGGATGGTATTAAGCTGACCTTTGACGAAGACACCCTTGACCTGATTGTAGACAAGGCCATAGAGTACAAGCTTGGAGCTCGCGGTCTGCGTTCCATCGTCGAAACGGTCATGACCGATGCCATGTTCGAAACCCCCGGCAAAGGAGTCAAGACCTTTGTCGTCACCCGCGACTATGCTCTCGAGCGCATCAACCGAGCGCAGGCATATCTCGCTTCCGAATCGTAGTACTCATAATTGTATAAGGCCATACGGTTTTACGAAAAGCGAGACATCCCTCGGTATCCATCATATAACGCAAAGCAGCAATGGTTACACGACAACAGCTCACGCAGGTACTGAAAGAGTACTTTGGCTTTGACAAGTTCAAAGGCCGTCAGGAGGACATCATTATGAGCCTTCTGGAAGGGCGTGACACCTTTGTGCTGATGCCCACCGGTGGCGGTAAGTCGCTGTGCTACCAGCTTCCGGCCTTGGTGTGCCCGGGTACGGCCGTGGTCATTTCGCCGCTGATAGCGCTGATGAAAAACCAGGTGGATGCCATGCGTCAATACAGTGGCGATAATACCATAGCCCATTTTCTCAACTCATCGTTGAGCCGTGGTGCCATAGAAGCAGTCAAGGATGACATCATCGCCGGCCGTACACGGCTGCTGTACGTGGCGCCCGAATCGCTCACCAAAGAAGAAAATATCGAGTTTCTCAAGAGTGTCAACGTCTCGTTCTATGCCATAGACGAAGCGCATTGCATATCGGAATGGGGACACGATTTTCGCCCCGAATATCGTCGGATACGGCCTATTATCAATGAGATAGGAGTGCGTCCGGTGATAGCGCTCACGGCTACGGCCACCCCCAAAGTTCAGCATGACATACAGAAAAATCTCGGAATGACCGATGCGGCGCTTTTCAAGTCATCGTTCAACCGTCCCAACCTCTATTACGAAATACGCCCCAAAACGCGCAACGTTGATGCCGATATCATCCGATACATCAAGTCCAACCCGGGCAAGAGTGGAATTATCTATTGCCTGAGTCGCAAGAGGGTCGAAGAATTGGCCGAATTGCTGTGCGTCAACGACATCAAGGCTTTGCCCTACCATGCAGGTATGGATGCGGCCAAACGCTCGGCCAATCAAGACGCCTTTTTGCAGGAGCGTGTGGATATAATCGTAGCTACCATAGCCTTCGGTATGGGAATAGACAAGCCGGATGTACGCTTCGTCATCCATTACGACATGCCCAAGTCGCTAGAAGGATACTATCAAGAAACCGGACGTGCCGGGCGCGACGGACTTGAGGGCAGGTGTATAACCTTCTATTCGCCCAAGGACTTGCGCAAGATGGAGAAGTTTATCCAGGGCAAGCCGTTGTCCGAACAGGAAATAGGGCGTCAATTACTGGCCGAGACGGCCGCTTTTGCCGAAAGCTCGGTATGTCGGCGTCGTACACTGCTGCACTACTTCGGCGAGGAATACGACCGTGACAACTGCGGCAATTGTGACAACTGCATTCATCCCAAGACGCCGGTAGAGGCTTGTGACAGCTTGCTCAACGTCCTTGAAGTGATGCAAATCGTGGCCGCACCATTCAAGCCCGAGCATATCATCGATATTGTACGTGGCCGCGTGACAGCCGATATCAAGAGCTATAATCATCAGGAACTTGAGGCTTTCGGCATCGATCGTGAGCATGACACGCGCTATTATATGACCGTGATACGTCAGGCCATAATGGAGGGATACATCTGGCGCGACATCGAAAATTTCGGCCTTCTGTCGATTACGACTGCCGGTGAGGAGTTTTTGCTGCATCCGCATTCGTTCAAAATTACGGAAGACAACGACTTAAGCAGCGCCGATTACGTTTCGGAGTCCATATCCGGTACATCGGCTACCGACCCGGAACTATTCGCCATGCTGCGCAACCTGCGTCAGGAAATTGCACGCAAGATGTCGCTGCCGCCGTACGTCATCTTCCAGGACCCATCGCTTGAAGCCATGGCCACCACTTATCCCACGACGCTTGAGGAACTGCAAAATATCATAGGCGTCGGCGCCGGCAAGACCCAGCGCTATGGTCAGGCATTCGTAGATGTCATTCGCGCTCATGTCGTGGCTAATGACATTCAGCGCCCCGATGAAATACGCGTACGCAGCATACCCAACAAGTCGCAGACCAAGATTTCAATAATTCAAGCCATTGACCGCAAGGTAGATCTTGATGCCCTTGCATCCTCCAAAGGTATGGACTTCGGTGAATTCCTCTCCGAGATAGAAACTATCGTATATTCCGGTACTAAGATTAATGTCGACTACTACATAAACGAAATACTTGACAAGGATATGCAGGACGAGATTTTTGAATACTTCCGTCATAGCGAAAGCGATTCGATAGAGGCGGCTTTCAAATATTTTGACGGCGAATACACCGAGGATGAGCTGCGCCTGATGCGCATCAAGTTTATAAATGATTTAGCCAATTAACCATACACCATCGTGGATCCCAATATTCTAATACAACTTTACATCAAGTATACCGGAACATCGCCTGAGGGCGCACCCGAGGCCTTGGCATCTTCCGGTAGCAACCGTCGATATTTCCGTCTGCGGGGCAATCCTACGCTGATAGGCGTCATCGGCACCTGCCGACCGGAGAACGAAGCATTTTTGTACCTGGCCGACCACTTTGCACAACGGGGCATTCCCGTACCACGTGTTGTGGCCGTGTCTGATGACAAAATGAGTTATCTCCAAGAAGACCTTGGAGACACCCTGCTGTTCAACGCCATCGAAAAAGGGCGTCTGACATCATCGTTCTCCAATGCCGAGCGAGACTTATTGACGCAGACGATACAATTGCTGCCGGATATTCAATTCAACGGCGCTGTCGGCCTGGACTTTAGCCAATGCTATCCGTCCTCCCAATTTGATGTGCGTTCCATCATGTGGGATCTCAACTATTTTAAGTATTGTTTTCTCAAAGCTACTGGTCTCGAATTTGATGAGAACCTTCTGGAAGACGATTTCCAAGCCATGGCTCAGGTGCTTATGCGCAGCAATTCGAGCACCTTTATGTATCGTGATTTCCAAAGCCGCAACGTAATGATACGCGATGGCAAGCCGTGGTTTATCGACTTCCAGGGTGGACGACGAGGCCCGTTCTACTATGATGTGGCGTCTTTCCTATGGCAGGCCAAGGCCGGATTTCCGCAAAGCTTGCGCGATGACCTTATAGACAAGTATATTGCTGCCTTGCGCAAATATAAGCCGGTAGATACAGAGTACTTCCATGAGCAACTGCGCCACTTCGTGCTGTTCCGTACCCTTCAGGTGCTTGGTGCCTATGGCTTTCGCGGATATTTCGAGAAAAAGCCGCACTTTATGCAAAGCGTGCCTTACGCTATAGCCAACTTGCGTCGTCTCCTCGATGAGCCCTATCCCGAGTATCCCTATCTGACCGAGGTGTTGCATCGCCTGGTAGGACTCAATCAATTCAGTGACGAGCTGAAAAAGCGCACGCTTACGGTACACGTATTCAGCTTTGCGTACAAGAAGGGTATACCCGATGATTCTACCGGTAATGGTGGCGGATATGTCTTTGACTGCCGCGCAATAAACAACCCCGGTAAATATGAACGCTATAAGCAATTTACAGGTTTAGATACAGAGGTCATAGAATTCTTGGAAGACGATGGCGAGATTACCGAATTTCTCAAGCACTGCTATGCACTGGTGGACGCATCCGTCAAGCGCTATGTCGAGCGCGGTTTTACCTCGCTGACCGTTGCCTTCGGATGTACCGGCGGACGTCACCGCTCGGTATACTCGGCGCAACACTTGGCCGAACATATCAATAAGGAATTCAACGTCAAGGTTGAGCTGCAGCACCGCGAACAGAATATCGAGCAAACATTTATGCCCATATGAGCGTATATGCCAAAGGAATGATTTTTGCCGCCGGTCTGGGGACGAGACTGAGGCCCTTCACCATGGAACATCCCAAGGCCTTGGTGGATGTCTGCGGACGTCCGGCTTTGGCGCGTGTCATTGACAGATTTGTCGCCATAGGCATAAACGACATTACCGTCAACGTTCACCATTTTGCATCTCAAGTGGAGGCATATTTGCAGGCAAATACCCCCGAAGGTGTCACGATACATGTCAGTGACGAAAGTGACAGGCTGCTTGACACGGGTGGGGGACTGGTGCACGCAATGCGCTATCTCGAGGGAGATGCTCCGGTATTGGTGCATAACGCTGACATTATCAGTGACATAGACTTGAGTGGTATACTCGAATGTCATTGCCGTACTGGTGCAGCTATTACGATGGCTGTGCAAGCGCGTGTCTCGGCACGCCATTTGCTTTTTGATGATCAGACACTTCGTCTTCGCGGATGGACGCATACCGATGAGGATGGTCATATTATCGAAAGCCGACCTCAGGGATATATCCCTACGACGTACGATATACCAATGTCTTTTGAAGGTATACACGTCATACGGCCATCGGTTCTGGCCGATCTCGCCGAGTACGGACGGCAAATGTCGTGTGACGGCGTGTTCTCGATTACACCGGCATATGTAAGTATGTGTCGACAGCGTGACATACGCGGATACATAGTACCCGCCGAGGCACATTGGTATGACGTAGGTCGTCCCGAGACACTTCAGTCGGCACGCGACTATATAGCTGCACTAAACAAGTCACAACACAATGTTGCCGATACTCAAAGATGATATTGTAGAGACGATATATACTAGAAACAACAATTGACAGACATTCAATAAGATATTCCTCTTTCTCACCGCTAACCACTCCTCTCACGATACACACAATGTCGCAGAACAAAGAAAACTCATCCGACAAACAACATCAGTCCGATTTGCGTTATCTACGTATGGCATCCATTTGGGCCGAGAACTCATACTGCCATCGGCGCAAGGTCGGCGCCCTCATCGTTAAGGATCAGATGATTATTTCGGACGGATACAATGGTACACCTTCCGGCTTCGAAAACGTTTGCGAAGACGAAACTGGAGTGACCAAGCCCTATGTATTGCATGCAGAGGCCAACGCCATCACCAAAGTTTCGCGCAGCAATAATTCAAGTGACGGGGCTACGCTCTACGTAACTTCGTCTCCTTGTCTCGAGTGTTCCAAGCTCATCATCCAAGCCGGAATTAAACGTGTGGTTTATTCCGAAAATTATAGGTTGCATGATGGTATCAACTTGCTGGAACGCGCCGGTATCGAATGTGTGCACATACCCATTGAGCAGTCGTGCTGACGCGATTGTAAATTAAGACTTCACGCACTTACGTGCACATCTAATAAGATTATAGAATTCGGAGATGAAATTATCTGAAAAAACCAAGCTGCTGTTTCCTCTGATACTGAGCTTTACCTTTGCCGCAGGACTATGGCTGGGCTGGTTTATCAATAAGCCTGCCGCATTGACCCCAGGAGAGGCTAAGTTACAGGAACTCTTCGGCATCATTAACCGCGAATATGTGGATAGTGTCGACCTTGACAGCCTTATAGAGCGGTCGTTGCCATCGATATTATCCAATTTGGACCCACACTCGGCGTACATATCGCTGGAAGAGAAGAATGCCGGACCGGACGAGCTTGAGGGCTACTTTAGTGGCGTGGGCATACAATTCCAGATTTACAATGACACGGTATGTGTTGTCGAGATTATTTCCGGCGGTCCTGCACAGCGAGTAGGTATGATGGCCGGCGACCGTATTGTCAGTGTCAACGGGCACTGTATAGCCTCGGTAGGTATCACCAACGACTCGGTGTTCCGCTATTTGCGAGGCAAAGACGGATCTAATGTCACCATAGGTGTCGTGCGCCCCGGTGCTTCGCGCCCTTTGACCTTCAAAGTCAAGCGAGGAAATATCCCTGTGACCACCATCGATGCAGCATATATGCTTGACCGTACCACGGGATTTGTGAAAGTCAATAAGTTCGGACGCTCGACTTACGGCGAATTCTTGGATGCACTTAATAAATTACGGGCCAAGGGCGCCAAAGATTATGTCATAGACCTGCGAGGCAATACCGGCGGATATATGGAGCCTGCTATACTGATGGTCAATGAATTCCTGCCCGAAGGCAAGCTGATAGTACAGACCCACGGCCGCCACGAAGAGCAAGACCAGAAAGTCATCTCCGATGGCAACGGAGACTTCCAGAAGGCACGTGTGATAGTACTTATCGACGAAACCTCCGCTTCGGCCTCCGAGATATTCGCAGGCGCCATACAAGACAATGATCGAGGATTGTTGCTGGGGCGTCGCACCTTTGGCAAAGGCCTTGTACAGCGTCAGATTTTGCTCAACGATAGCTCTGAGATACGACTGACTGTGCAGCGTTACTATACACCTTCGGGCCGTTGTATACAGAAAAAATACCGACCCGGGAAAAACGAGGATTACGAATACGAGATATACGAACGTTGGCAGAACGGCGAGATGCAGACCGCCGATTCCACCAAGTTTGACACCTCGCTGATGTACAAGACCGGTACCGGTCGCACTGTCTACGGCGGCGGTGGCATCATGCCGGACATATTTATGCCCTCGGATACTACCGGAGTTACCGGATACTTTGTAAAGGTATTCCAAAATGGTATCATGCAGCGCTTTGCCTATGAGTACTGCGACCTCAATCGTTCCACACTCGTCAAATCCAAGAACGTGGACGAACTGCTGCGTAAACTTCCGACGGACGACATCCTTCTGGGCTCGTTTGTCTACTACGCCGCCCAAAACGGCGTACCTGCTCGATGGTTCTACATCAATATTTCGCGCAAGCTCATCATCAACCAGTTGCAAGCTCTTATAGCACGTGACATCCTCGGTATTCCGGCATATTACATTATTACCGGACGTCAAGACCCCAACGTGCTTAAGGCTGTGAAACTGATGCATTCGGGCGAAGCCAATTTCCCTATAAAATAATAGCCAAAGACTATAACGTTTAATTAATAAAATAGAGTTTGAGATATGGATAAGAGTGACATACGACGCCTTGTCAAGGCGCAGAAAGCTTTGCTTGAAGCGACCGAGCAAGCCGAGGCCGCAGAGCAAGCATTTGCTCGACTTGAAACTTCGGCCGCCTTTATGATGGCTGACAACATATTGATGTATCACTCGTTGCCGGACGAAATAAGCACACATGCCTTCTTGGACAAATGGCATGAGCGCAAACACTTCTTTTTGCCGCGTGTCAATGGCGCCGACCTCGAAATCTTGCCATACGATAGATCTCGTCTAAGTCTCGGGGCGTTCCTTATCGAAGAACCTGAGGGTGCCGATACCGTTGAGATGGATGCCATTGATATGGTGGTGGTCCCGGCTGTGGCATACGATCGAAAATGTAATCGAGTAGGGCGAGGCCGAGGATATTATGACAGACTATTGCGCGGCACGCGTGCCGTCAAGGTCGGCGTTGCTTATGACTTCCAGTTGATGGACGAAGTTCCCTATGACGAGAATGATGTCCCGGTAGACATCGTGATTACAGACCGTCGCGCCATTCATCGTAAATAACGCTATAATCAAGTACGAGGACGTAAGCACTTCTTGTTCGGATTTCGACACTCGGCGTTCTCTTTAAGATTGTAAATATAATGTGCTGACCCCTGCAATGGCTGTCAGCTATGACTATTTAATCTGACTAAAAGAGGTCTTATCGGACAGCAATAGAACTCTATACATAGGTTATTTTGTTGCACCCTCTTGTTAAATATTTTTAACAGTAGAATGATTGCTATGAATAAAAAGAGTTAGTATATTTGTGATGTGCATTATCTGCGCATCAATCAGCCCTTTATGATTGTTTTGAGGATGACTTAACGCCGACTTTCAACGCCATGACATATTTACGATGCTTGTTCACGAT
>ERZ808240.891-NODE-891-length-38151-cov-14.073052_pt1 | contig 38151 bp, 31 predicted proteins | sample MGYA00521084_ERZ808240 | MGnify/ENA primary metagenome ERZ808240 (study PRJEB31516, sample SAMN03275571) | gut metagenome | biome: mammalia-associated habitat; material: feces | host: Papio cynocephalus | place: Kenya | collected 2012-08-06 ... | reverse complement strand
TTTTTACGATATTTAGTACAAAACACTATATGATATTCTATACCATATACATATCCTCTTCCTTTAGAAATAATCATATTATCATCATAATAATGGTACCATATGTAAGCGTAAAAGTAAATGCTTTTGGAAGCAAAAAAGGAAAAATCTAACTCACAAATTAATTCACAAGAGTGTGATTTTTAGTTCTTCAAAAAATTTACAACTTTCATTCTAAAATCTTCATCAATAACTAAATTTTCACATTTTTTCATTTATATCACCTCTATACCAATATATTAACCATACTACCATTATTACTTTTAGTAACAACAATCTTTTTATCTATTCTATCATTAAGTTCATTCACATGACTAATAATACCAATTAATTTATTATTACTATTAAGCATCATTATAGCATTCATAGCCTGCTCTAAACTATCACTATCTAAACTACCAAATCCCTCATCTATAAACATAGTATCAAGAACAATTCCTCCAGAATAACTCTGAATAACATCACTCATTCCTAATGCTAAAGATAAAGAAGCCTTAAACGATTCTCCACCAGATAAAGAAGTAATATCTCGCTTCTTACCAGTATAGTAATCCATAACCTCTAATTCTAAACCTAACTTATCACTAATTTTAGAAGAAGATTTTTTTCTAAGTAATAAATATCTAGAATCAGTCATATAAGAAAACCTCTTATTAGCACTCTCTAACACATCATCAAAGTATTTAGCCTGAACAAATTGCTCAAACTCCAGTTTATTCTTACCTTTAATATTTCCATTAGCAGTATCAGACAAATCACTTAATATAGTTAAAACTTCTTCAATATTTTTTGAACTCTTACTTAAACTAATCAATTTTTCTAAAATAATTTTATTATGATTAATCTTATTATTATAATCTCTTATAGATAATTCATATTTCCTAAATTTATCATCTAATTCCTTCTTCTTATCCTCTAAAACAGATAAATCAACCTTTTTCTTATCTTTAATAACATCCTTCAAAGTATCAATTTTACTCTTAATTTCAAGTAAATTATTATCATAATTAATTATTTTCTTCTCCTCTATATCAAATTCTATTTTATCAATTAAAATATTTAAATAATCATCTTCATTCTTATAGCCCAATTCTAAATAAGCAGAAATATAACTTTTCTCTTTTATAGTGGTTTCTTTCTCATAAAGAACAATATCATCATTAAGTAATTTAATAGAAGTCTCAATTTCTACCTTTTCCTGTATTAATTTATTATAATCGTCTACTACATTCTTTATTTCTTTGTCGTTCTTTTCAATTTCTTTACTTAATTTATCTATTTTATTAACTATACTACTCTCATCTTCACCTGAAGTAATACTTTTACTCCTTGCTAATATTGTTACATTCAAATAATTTATATCATTTTCAATATCACTTTTATTATAACTATCAATATCGCCTTCAAAGTCATTAAGTTCTAATTTTATTCTTTCATTTTCTTTTAAAATATAATCAATATCATAAGCATCAATTTTAATTTTTATTTCATCTTTTTTATTTTTAACTTCACTTACTACATCAGTTACTTCTATTATTGATTGCCAAATTTTATTTAAATCATCCTTATACTTATCAATTATTTCCTTTGACACATCTGAAGTTGTATATTCAAATTTTTTAGGATGCTCCTTACTTCCACATACAGGACATGGCTCTCCCTCTTTTAAATAAGATGCCAAAATACCAGCTTGACTATTAATAAACTTATCAAATAACTTTTGATATTCATTATTCTTTTTATCATATTCACTTTTTAAATCAAGTAATTTATTTTGACTATTCTTATATTTAACAACCAATTTTTGATATTCATCAAAATCACTAATTATTTTATCATTATCTCTTAAAGTAAATAATTTTAATATATTTTGCTTAAAATCTAATTCTTTTTTCAAAGTATTTATTTCATTAAATATTGGTAACTTTCCTCGTAAATCTTCTCTTTTTTTATCTAATTTGTTTAAATTTTCTCTCAAATTATCTAAGTTATTATAAACTTCTAACATATTATCATATGCCTTATTTATTTTCATTAACCTTTTATCTTCATCTTTTAATTTATTCTTCTTTTCATCTAATTTTTTCTTTGAAAGTAAAAATTCTTTTCTTATAGGCTCAATAATTTCATATATTTTTTTATTTTTACTAACCACTAGCCTAATTTTATCAATACTATCTTTTCTCTTAATTAAATCATCATAATCAGTAATACTTTTTTCATAACTAGAAAAGTATTCATTAATATTTTTACCATCATTTATTTTATTATTAACATCGTATAATTCCTTTTTTACATCATTCTGAATTTTAATAATATCTTTTAATTTAGAATTATATTTTTCATTTTCTTCCTTGATAATGTCAATTATTTCAGAAGGCATTTTATTATTAATATTAGTTATCTCAATATCTACACTAGATAGTAAATTATTAAAAGACATTGTAACGTCTTCATATTGTCTCTTTTTATCAAGAAATTTTCTCTTTATATTATCACTAATATTCTTATATAAATATGTATCAAAAATACGTCTAAAAATCAAAGCTCTATCACTAGGTTTAGCAAGTAATAATTTTAAAAATTCCCCTTGTGCAATCATAGAAATTTGTTTAAATTGAGAAGAATCTATTCCTAATATTTCCTTACATTTATCAGTAACATTTTTATCACCAACAATAACAGTATCAAGATACTCTAAAGTTGCATCACCTGTAACTAAAGTTTCACCCTCACCTCTTAATTTCTTTCTTAAATAACTAGGAGTTCTATACACTTTATATAAAATATTTTTATGCATAAAAGAAAGTTCTACAAAAGTTTTAACATCATCTTTAGCAAAATCACTTCTAAATGAACCCTTATCTCTATTACTACCACTAGCACAGCCATATAAAGCAAAACTAATTGCATCAAAAATAGTTGTTTTACCACTACCAGTATCACCAGTAATTAAAAATATACCACTATCATAAAACTTAGTAAAATCAATCGAAACTATGTCACTATAAGGACCAAAAGCACTAATCTTTAAACTAATTGGCTTCATCATTTACCTCCTTTATAACTTCTTCAATTATTTTCCTTTTTTTCTCTGGTAATTCAATACCATTTTGCATTTTATAAAATTCAGAAAATAAATCTATTGGAGACATATTACTTTTATCAATATCAATGTTATCTGATACCTCGTTACTACTTATCTTATTTTCATATTCCAATTTTAAAATATTAGGATAAAATTTTCTTAATTTTCCTATAGCATTTATTATATAATCATCATCTGTTAATACTACATCAAGATAATCATTTTTATTTTCAAGATTAACAATTTCTTTAGAAATTAATTTATCAAAAGGACCTTTAATAACCCTCATGTCTCTAATTGGAATTAATGGAATTTTAGAAATATTAATATCTTCTTTTGAATTGAATTCAATAATACAAACACTCTTTTTTTGATTAACCTCTCTAAAAGAATATTTTAAAGGACTACCAGAATATCTAGCAGTTTCTCTCCCTACCTTTTGTGGACCATGAATATGTCCCATAGCAACATAATCAAAATCTTTAAATAAAGTTACATCAATATTATCTATACCACCTAAAGATATAGACTCTGAATCACTTCTAATCACATCTTCTCCTAAGGAAGTAACAAATTGATGAACCATAATTATATTTCTCTCAAACTTATTAATAGAACTATGTTTCAAAATACATTTAATAGCATCCTCATAAGTATCAATTATCTCATCAGGATAAAATCTTTTAACTTCAACAGGCTTAATAAAAGGAAGCATATAAATATTTAATTTTCCATCTTTATCATTTATAGTTTCACATCTAAGATTACCATTAAATATACCTTCTATATATATGCCATTATCAACAAACATTTCATTACCAAAAGACAATCTATCTTTTGAATCATGGTTACCAGAAATAACAAAAACAAGAACCTTTAATTTATATAATCTAGTTAAAAAATCTGAAAATAAATTAACAGCTTCAATTGTAGGAATACTTTTATCATAAACATCACCTGCTATTAAAACTATATCAACTTGCTCTTTTTTTACAATATCAATAATTTGATTTAAAATATATTTCTGATCATCAATCATTGATTGTTCTAAAACCAATTTGCCTAAATGTAAATCAGATAAATGCATTAACTTCATTATATTCCTCCTTTTATTTAAAGTAATCGCCAGAGATAATATAAATCTAGGCGATACCTCTAACCCAACTCTATCCAAGCAAAATTATAGCATCATTTGATACTATATGTCAACAATAAAAAAGAATGAAATAATAATTATTCCACTCTAAATAACTTATCAAATACTTTAATTGCAATAATCAAAATTACACAGGAAATTCCTAAATATAAATAACTCCATACCCCACTACTAGAATCTAAAAAACAATTATTAGGATTTTTTGTATCATATCTTACAGTTGCTACATCTCCTGTCTTATACTCATCAAAATCTGCAGTAAGAGGAGAACTGCAACTATATGTAGCACCATCTATTGTAAAAGAATATGTAGCACTATAATATGACTTTCCATCTGCATACGCAGCCGCCTGAACTCCGGTAACTGTTGCCTCAACATTCTTATAAGATATATATTTTAAATCACTATTATATACAATAACAGCATTATAAACAACAGCAAATACACTAACGATTATTACAATAGCAGAAATAACAACCCCAATCATCTTACTCTTTTTCATAACTATATCCTCCTAACATAATTATGCACCAAAATTAATATAAAATCAAGTCTTTTTTAACGGAAACCTCCGCCTCCACCTCCGCCGCCGAAGGAACCTCCACCTCCACCGCCAGAAGAAAAGCCTCCACCACCAGAACTATAAGATTCAGCTCTACTTCTAGCTGTACTAGCACTTTGCATGCCACTAGCACTCATCATATTAATAAGAATTATATCATCATAATCAAATCCCATAGAATCCATATTTTGAACAATCTCTGGATATAATTTTTTAAATTGTTTAGCAACCTCATCAGCAATTCCAAATATTTGAGCATACATCAAATATTCATCCCATAAATTAACTTCTATCGGTTCTCTAGTATTAATTAAAGTAAAATCTTTCAAGAAATTTCTAAGCCCCGTTAATTGTTCGGCTTCATCCATCATAGAATCATCTACATCATAATAATGATAAGTTAAAAATTTATTTTTTTGTTCGTATACTTCCTTTATCTTTCCTTCATTAATTAACATTTTCTCTTCATAAGTAGATATAGAATCAAACCAATCATAAATTTTAGTATAATTATCCTCACACCATTTTTTAAACTCATTATTTCCTAAAATTCCATCTTTACTAGCAGTATACATCCAATCATATAATTTTTTCTCATACTCATTAGTATCAACAGGAGCACTTACAAATATAATGTTAGCTTCTGTCTTTTTCTTAAGTATTCCATTCTTTTCTACTTTTTTTACATTTACATTACCATTTCTTAACCATTTAAGTAAAATAGCACCTAAAATATTTTCCTTTTTAAAGAAAATATTATATTTTAATCCTACCCAATAAGCTCTATAAATATCCTTATTACAAGGAATATCTCTAAAATTAGGTACATCTTTTCTTACCCTATTTCCTCTAGTACCATATCTATACCTAACATTTTTAGCATTAGCGCACACAATAATAAATACCAAAACAGCAAATCCAAGTACAGGTAATAAAATAGCCCTTATAAAAACAAATATTTTACTTAATAAAGATGTTTTAGTACCACTATAAGTTGTAGATCCATCTTGAGCCATATCATAATAATAATCAAAATCATTATCTAAAACATTACTAGTTTCAAAAGTACCTTTATCAAATTTTACTAAAATTGTTAAATATTCAGATGAAGAAAGAGAACCATCACTAGTCATTTCAATTCTACCATCATATACATAGCACGGAGCCCCATATTTACCATATCCCCACACATCTAAAGTATCAGAAAAATCAAAATAACTACGAATAACTATACTCACATTAGATGGACTAGCACTAAAATCTTTAGGAAATAAATTCCAATATACAATATCAGCATCACTAGTAGTAGAAACAAAATTACTAATAGTATATTTAATAGTGTATACATGATTTCCATAACTAGTAATACCAAAAACAACATCAACCTCATCCACTAGATGGATAATATAAAGAAGTTTTATTAGCCTTCTCTGACAAACTAGAATTAACATTCCAATCGTCTACTGTTTCAAAATCTTTACCATCCATTGAAGCAGAAACATCACTAATAACAGAGTTACCCAAATTATAATATGGATGCCATCCTTCTGTACCAGATGTTACATAAGCATTCCATGTCTCAGTAACCAAAGCATTACCTTGTTTATCAATAAAAATATCCATATCAATATTAGATATTTCATTTGCATAAGCTCCACCAATAAATGTTAAAAATAAAATCAATCCAAAAATTAATTTTTTCATATTCACCTCTAAAGAAAAAGGATTAATAAATAATCCTAAAATTTTACAGAAACATTTTCTCTTTCCTTTTCACTAGCCTCAAAAAATGATTCTTTAGTAAAATGGAACATTCCTGCAATTATATTACTAGGAAACATTTCAATTTTATTATTAAGCATTAATACAGAATCATTATAAAATTGTCTAGCATAAGAAATCTTATCTTCTAAATCTTTTAATTGTTTTTGTAATTCTTCAAAATTAGTATTAGCCTTTAAATCAGGATAAGACTCTGCTAAAGCAAATAACCTAGATAATTGTCCGCTAAGTTCAGAACTTGACTTAACCTTAGAATCCATATCAGTAGCAGTTAAATAAGTATTTCTAGCCTTAATAACAGCCTCTAAAGTTTCGCTTTCATGCTTAGTATAACCCTTAACAGTTTCAACTAAATTAGGTATTAAATCAGCCCTCTTTTTTAATTGAATATCAATTTGACTAAATTGATCTCTAACTTTATTACGCAATGTTACTAATGAATTATATTGAGAAATTACAAATAAAACTAATAAGATTACAATAACAATTAATACTATAGCCCATGTTGGCATAAGCAACCCTTCCTTTCTATCATAAATATATCATTAAAATTAAAATTTTACAAGGAAAATAATTAAAATTACAAGACAATTTAAAATTTCCATAAATATATTTAAATTACTTCAAAGCTATCAATAATAAATGAATTTGAATTTAATTGTCTAAATAAAGTAATTTTAAAAGAAGAAGTACTTCTATAACTTGACATAGAAACCCTCTTATCAATAAATTGTATAGTAGGTTCTGTAGTTTTCAAATAAACTATAACTTTTTCAATACCTCCATCAATTTTAATATCAGAAGTACCCAAATATTCAATATCGATATCAACTTTAGAATTAAAAGGTATAATAATATCAAGAAGTTTAAACTCAGTTTCAATATGATTTACAATTTCATAGTCACAAACTTTTTTTAATACATCAATATTTAAAGAAGCATAAGCATTTCGATAAATAGAATACAAATTAACAGCAATATCGTTAATTAATTTATTATTTAAAGTGCAATCAAAATTACTTATTTCACTATCTGATAAAAACTTAGCTTTTTGAACCTTAGAAGAAGTACTAATTTTTTTTATAAGTACAGGAACAAATTCTAAAATCAATATTAAAGTACACATTCCCCCAAAAAATATAAAAAACATTTCCATATAAATCCAACTCCTAACTTCTCTTTATCTCCTATAACATTTTTCATTATAAACTAACTATTCATTATTCTTAACATTTAAACTATCAATAATTTTAGTTAATAATTCAATAAAATATAGTAAGAAATGTTTATCTAAATTAACCAAATCTAAAATAATATGAATCTTGTTATCTTTATAATTTAATCTAAATTTCTTACAAACTTCATAAGACATAATAAATAAATGTTCCCCATTAATCTTACTGCTAATATTTTCAGATAATTCTAAATCAATACTAGTTTTAGTTTGTTTAACTTTTTTAATTTCTAACTTATTAGCAAGTTTCTCAAACCATTCCTCATACATATAAATCTCAAGATTACGGCTGACCTTACCAAATCTATCCTCTAGTTCACTCTTAACCTCATTTAATTTATCCATAGAGTCAACCTTATTAATCATTTTATGAATTTCTATCTTTAAATCTTCATCTTTTATATAAGAATCACTAATATGTGTTTCTACATCAATCAAAGTTTTATTATCTAAATTTTCATCTACTTCTTCCTCTACATACTCACCCTTCATCTTATCCACAGCATCTTTAAGCATTTTCAAATACAATTCTATACCTATAGTATCAATAAAGCCAGACTGTTCACTACCTAAAATATCACCAGCACCACGAATAGATAAATCTCTCATAGCAATCTTAAAACCACTACCAAGCTCAGTAAATTCTTTTATAACATTTAATCTCTTAATAGCAATATCATTAAGCATTTTATGATTATCATACATCAAATATGCATATCCTATTTTATCACTTCTACCAATACGTCCTCTAATCTGATAAAGTTGAGACAATCCAAATCTATCAGCATCCATAATAATCAAAGTATTTACATTAGGAATATCTATACCTGTTTCAATAATAGTAGTACATAACAATACATCAAATTTATGAGATATAAAATCTTGCATTTTATTTTCTAGTTCAGTCTTAGTCATTCTACCATGTGCAAAATCAATTTTAGCCTCTGGTACCAATTTATTCATTTCTAATACCTTACTCTCTAAACTATCAACATGATTATATAAAATAAAACATTGCCCATTTCTAGATAACTCTTTATATATAGCATCCTTTATAACATTTTTATTTTCCCCCAAAACATAAGTTTGAACCGGCAATCTTTGAGCAGGAGCAGTTTCTATCAAAGCTAAACTTCTAATTCCAGACATAGACATTTGTAAAGTACGAGGTATTGGAGTAGCAGATAAAGTTAAAACATCAATATTAGCCTTATATTGTTTAATTTTTTCCTTATGAGTTACCCCAAATCTTTGTTCCTCATCAACTACTAATAGTCCTAAATCCTTAAATTCTACATCATTACTTAAAATTCTATGAGTACCAAATAAAATATCAATTTTACCCTCTTTTAACTTAGAAAGTGTCTCTTCTTGTTTTTTCTTATCAACAAATCTGTTCAAAATTCCAATAGAAATAGGAAAATCTTTAAACCTATCTAAAGCACTACTATATTGTTGATTAGATAAAATAGTAGTAGGACATAAATAAGCTACCTGTTTTCCATCATTTACAGCCTTAAACATAGCCCTAAAAGCAACTTCAGTCTTTCCAAAACCAACATCTCCACATAAAAGCATATCCATTGGTTTCGATTTTTCCATCTCTAATTTTATAGCGTCGCTAGCCTTAATCTGGTCACTAGTCTCCTCATATGGGAATTCACTTTCAAATAAAACTTGATTTTCATCATCGACAGAAAAAGCAAAACCTTTCATAGCCTCTCTTTCAGCAGATACCTTAAGAAGATTTTTAGCAATTTCCTCTAATCTTCCCCTTACCTTAGCCTTCTTTTTTTGCCATTTATCACTACCAAGACTATCTAATTTAACTGAAACTCCCTCTTTGCCAGAAAATTTACTTATTCTATTAATCTTTTCCACAGGAATGTACAATACATCTCCACCAGCATAAATCAACTTAATAAAGTCTTTCTTATACCCATTTTTTACAATTGTACACAATTCGTCATAAATACCTATTCCATGAGCCTCATGAACTATATAGTCACCTCTAGATATATTATTCAAACTCCCTATTTTTGTACCTAATTTAAACTTATTATGATATTTTTTCTTACTCTCACTACTTTTAAACAAATCATTAGAAGAAATAACAACATAATTATTAAAAATAAATCCAGTATCAATAGGCTTAACAATAATATTAATCTCACCTTCAACAATATTATCATCTGTAGTCCTAATAATATGAATATCATCTAAATATTGAAGTATTCTATTCATACTATTTTCATTATCCACAGAAAGAATTACAGTCTTATTAGCTAAATTATATTTTGTTAAATCTTTCTTAATAATATCAACCTTACCTTGATAATTATCAATATTATTTGAATTATACTTATCTTCAAAATTAAGCTTAACATTACTAAGAATATTATCAAAATTCATTAAAAATACAGATTTATTAAATTTAATATCATATAAATCAAACATATAATCAGTCTTAATACCAGAATCACTAATATTATCCTTATCATAATTAAAAATAGTTTCTCTAAGTAATCTATAGCCTTCCTCTATTTGATTATAATCATAATAAAAACACATATAAGAAGAAATATAATCACTAATACCACAAACTTCCTTAGCATAATGTTTCAAATATTTTTGTTTTCTATCAATACTATCATTATATTCTGGAAGTAAAAATTCACTATAAGGATAAATATCAATTGAATCTATTACCTCCTTAGATAACTGAGATTCTACATCAAAATACTTTATACTATCAATCTCATCACCCCAAAACTCAATACGAACAGGATTTTCTTCACCAATAGGAAAAACATCCAATAAATAACCTCTAACACCTAATTTACCAGTTTCAGTAACAATAGTTTCTCTTTCATATCCAATATTATAAAGCATATTTTGTAAATATTCTCTACCTATAGACATACCTTTTTTTAAAGTTATAATAGATTTCTTCCACATATCCTTGCTAGGTAAATAACGCAATATTCCCATTAAATTAGTAACTACTATATATTTTTCATCCTTAACCAACTTATTAATAGTATTAACTCTCTCACTCTTAAATTCAGGGCTAATAGCAATAGCTTCACTAGTAATAAAATCATCCATTGGAAAAAACAAAACAGAATCAGTATAATTAGATAATTTTAAATACATCCTATTAGCTTCATATAAAGAGTTAGTAACTACAATCATACCCTTATTATATTTATAAAAAGTATCATAAACATATATTGCAGATAATTCAGAATTTAACCCCGAAACACCATAATAATTATTATCCTTTATATCAAATAAATTTTCAAAAAACTTCATATTTAATCACCTTTAATCACCAAAAGATATTTATAAAAGTATCTACTTGTTATTATATTTATTCATAAGTCTATCTAATGACATTTCACAAAAATCATCTGCAATAGATGCTAACTTAATAAAATCTTCTTCTAAAATATTCTTTTCCACAGAATTAAAGTTTGCCAATACATAATCCTTAGTATCAACACTCTTATCATGAGAAATTCCAATCTTCAATCTAGCATATTCCCTAGAACCTAAATTTCTTTCTATATCCTTAATTCCATTATGACCACCACTACTACTATTATAAACAATTTTAATTTTTCCAAACGTCATATCTAAATCATCTTGAATAATTAAAATATCTTTTAAATCAATTTTAAAGTAAATTACAAATTGCCTAACTACTCCACCAGATAAATTCATATAAGAAAGTGGCTTAAGTAAAATAACCTTTTCGCCATTATACTCATATATCTCATAATTACCATTAAACTTTTTCTTATTAACAGAAATATTTTTCTTACTAGCAATATAATCTATTAAAGAAAATCCAATATTATGCCTAGTATTTTCATACTCCCTACCAGGATTACCTAATCCAACTATCAATTTCATTACTTACTCTCCTTATGATACATAGAATATACATCACTCTTTTTCATTTTTCTTTCTTTAGATACTCTTTTAATTGCAGACATAGTATCAATACCATCATCTATATATGAATTAATTTTACTTACAATATCAATTTCAGTATCATTATTTTCAAAATAAGTACCATCATTACCAGATACAACAATAACAAATTCACCTTTAATATTTTCTAAAGTTGGAATTAAATCAGATATCTTACCACGATAAACACTCTCAAACTTTTTAGAAATCTCTCTAGAAAGACTAACCTCCCTATCACCAAAAATTTCTAACATCATCTTCATTGTTTTTAATATTCTGTGAGGTGCCTCGTAAAAAATAATAGTATTAGAAACATCTTTTAAACTCCTAAGTTCTTTTTCCTTCTTACTATCTTTGCTATCAAGAAAACCATAAAAAGTAAATGGTTGTGGCGCAATACCAGAAACTATTAAAGCTGGAACAAACGCATTAGCCCCAGGTAATCCAACGACATTAAAACCATTTTCACTAACATATTTAACAGTTTTATAACCAGGATCACTAATAATAGGTGTCCCTCTATCAGTAACAATACCAACACTCAAGCCATTTTTTAAATATTCTAATACCTTATCCTTAACAATATCTTCGTTATGATCATGGAGTGCAATTAATTTCTTATGAATATTAAAGTGTTGTAATAATTGCAAAGTAACTCTAGTATCTTCACTAAATAAAATATCAACACTCTCTAATGTCTTCACTGCTCTATATGTCATATCATCCATATTACCAATCGGAGTAGGAATTAAATATAAACAAGGACTACCATCATAATTTTTTTGCCACATAATCTTCACCATACTTTCTAAGAAAACATAAGTTTAATATTATCACAATAACTACCATCTTCATTATGAATAACAATAGCAGGCAACACCTTTAATCCAGAATTACCATTTTTAGTAGCTTCAATCAAAAATAAATCACTTTCTCTACCACCTTTAGGATAAATAAACTGTACTTTTTTAGGTTCTAAATGATATTCTTTCATTTTTTCAACAATTGAAATAAACCTAGAAGTTCGATGAACCATAGCAAAATTTCCACCATTTTTAAGTAAGTAAAAAGCACTATTTAAAACATCATCTAATTTCAAAGTTACCTCATGTCTAGCAAGCATCTTAACACTATTTTCATTAAAATAACCATCACTATTAGTAGAAAAATATGGTGGATTACATAAAACAGTATCAAAAGAATCCTGATCATAATAATCAGATATATTTCTAACATTACCACATATTAAATTAATTCTATCATTAAGCTTATTCTCATTAATAGATTGAATACCTAAATCATAAACACATTTCTGTAATTCTATAGCATCTATTTTCGCGTTCGTTTTAGTAGTAAGAAGCATTGGAATAGGTGCATTACCACTAGCCAGATCCATTATATGCTTGCATTTTAAATTTAAAGTTACAAAATTAACCAATAAAACTGAATCCAACGAAAACTTAAAATAATCATTATCTTGATAAATAACCATATCAAAATCAAGCAATCTATTTTTTTGCTTCATCTACACACACTTCCATAACAGATCTATCATCAAAAGCAACACTATATTTTCTCTTTAAAACATCAACAGAAATAACCTTACCATTCTTATTATCAATTTTAACTTTTTCACCAACGCTAGGAAGACCCTTATGGTACTCAGAATAAACATCATTCTCATATTTCAAACAACATAGAAGTCTACCACAAACACCATTTATTTTAGAAGGATTTAAAAGTAAACTTTGGTTTTTAGCCATATTAATAGAAATACTATCAAATGAAGTCAAAAAACTACTACAACACAACCTTCTTCCACAAGGACCTATACCACCAATTTCTTTAGCTTTATCCCTAATACCAATCTGTCTTAACTCAATTCTAGTCTTAAAAACTGAACCTAGCTCTTTAGCAAGAGATCTAAAATCAACTCTTTCATCAGCAACAAATCTAAATAAAAGTTGACTTCTATCAAAATTATATGAAGAATCAATAATATTCATATTAAGTTCATACTTATTTATAAGTTCCTTACATTTACTAATTGCATTTTTAGCGTCTTTTAAATTTTTAATATGTTGAGAAAAATCCTTTTTAGAAGAAATTCTAACAACACTTCCCATATTATCAATATCAAAACCTAAAGTATCCTCAATTATGTTTACAACAGTACCAAACATAAGTCCCCTATCAGAAGAAACAATAACTGTTAAATTTTTCTTTAATTTAAAACCATTATCAACATAATAAGAAGTATTCTTTGCATTATCAAAACTAATTTCTACAATATTCACAAAATCTACTCTCCTAACTCGATAACTAAACTATCCATAAGTAAATTCAAATTTAAATTATACTTAATTAATTCCATATACTTTATTAAAACAATAATTCTATTAAATACATCATCAGTTTTCAACATATTAGCAATTTTAATAACCTTCACTTCATAATCAACATAAAACTCAAATTTGTCATATAACTTATACTTTAATATATCATAATATAAAGAAATAAGCAATTGAAAGCCAATAATAAAAGAAATTCTATCATTAAATATATCTAACCACAATTTCTTCATATACACTATAGTACCATTTTTATGCTCCTCAAAATACAAAGAAAATTTTAAAATAGAATTAACATAATTATCAACCTCTATTTTTTCTATTTTCCTATCCTTAGTAACTTCAAAAATCAAGTTTTTAGCACAATCTAAAGTATTATCAAATTTACTATTATTAACAAGTTTAATATATTGACATCTTGAAACAATAGTAGGTAATATTGAATCAATATTAGAAGTAACTAAAATAGCAACAATATTAGAAACTGGTTCTTCTAAAAATTTCAAAATAGAATTAGAAGCTTGTACATTCATTTTTTCGCAAGAAAAAATAACATAAACCCTTCTATTTCCTTCAATACTAGATAAATTAAATTCCTCCTGTAAATCTTTTAATTGCTCCTTTTTAATATAAAGACCATCTGGATAAATATACCTAACCTCTGGATCATTACCATTTTCTATTCTCATGCACCTACTACATTCACCACAATTTAAATTATTTGAATAACCATAAGGACAAAGTAATAACTTAACAAAAGCTGAAATAAAGCCATTAATATCAGTAAAATTATTACTATCAATTAAATACGCATGAGATACCCTATTCATAAGTATTGAATTTTTTATCATTCTATATGCAACACATTGACTATCCTTATAATCATCAAACATAAACTTCACCACCTATATCAAAAAAGAAAAAAGTATTAAACAAAACAAAGCTGGGATGCCAAATAAAGTAACTAAAAACAAAGTAATAAAATTAATAGGTACAACCCCACCAGAAAAGACATTGATAGAATTATAAGCATATAAAAGTAAGCCAGCCAAAACAAATTTTTTACAAATATTAAAAACTTTTTTCAACATAAATATCACCACTAAATATTATGCTAAATATACCTATTAATTCACACTCATTCTTTGCTCTAAAGCCATTTCTAAAGTTAAAGAATCTATATATTCTAAATCAGTACCCATAGGAACTCCAGTAGCAAGTTTAGACACTTTAACATCATAAGAACTTAAAATCTTAGTAATATATTGCATAGTTGTCTCACCCTCAAGACTAGGTTTAAGAGCCAAAATCACTTCTTTAATATTATTATTTTTAATTCTTGCTACCAAAGATGAAATATTTATATCCTCAGGACCTATTCCATCCATCGGAGAAATAACTCCATCCAATATATGATATACCCCATCATAAATGCCTAATTTTTCAAAAGAAATAACATCTTTTGCCTTTTCAACAACAAATACAGTATCTTGTTTCCTCATCTTATCAGAACAAATACTACAAATATCAGATTCGGAAATATTATTGCAAACAGAACATTTAACAATTTTATCTCTTACCCCTATTATAGCATCAGAAAAATCAGTAAGAACATCATCATCAAAATTAAGCATAGAAAAAGCCAACCTTTCAGCAGTCTTTTCTCCTATACCAGGTAAATATTTAAATGAATCTATTAATTTTCTAACAGAATTAGGCAACATTATTACATCAACCCATTTAAAGCAGAACCATATTTACTCATTTTCTTTTCTTTATCAGCATCAGCTTTCTTTATAGCATCATTTACAGCTACTAAAATCATATCTTCTAACATTTCAACATCATCTTTTGTAATGTCATCATCCATATTAATCTTTATACTCTTAAGTTTTTTACTACCATCAACAACTACAAATACTATAGAAGATTCTCCAGTATATTCAGTCTTATTTAACTCCTCTTGTGTCTTCATTAAATCCTTTTGCATTTTTTGAGCTTCTCTCATTAAATTTTGAATATTCATAACTATCATCCTCTCCTTATTTTATATATATTCAATCTTATCACTACCAATGATATCAATAATTTTATCAATATCATTATCACTCTTAGATAATGATTTATCTAATTCATCATTTTTTTCTTCTACATAAACATATTTATACCCTTTTTGAATATTTTCAATATATTTACTTTTTTCATATTTCCATTCATCATTAGCAAGAAATACAACCCTATACTCCTTATTAAGAAGATTATAGATTAATTTTTCAATCGCCAATATGTTAGTATATAATCTATCTAATAAAGTATCATATTTAGCAAGTAACATTAAATTATTATCACCTGCAACAATAATATCAACATCTTTTAACATTCCCGCTATAGCACCATATTCCGCATCTAATAACAAATTATCCAAATTTTTCCAAGATTCTTTTACTTCTAACAATTTTTCTTTAGAAGCACTAGAAAAAGTATTATTAATCCTAAGTTGTCTTTTCTTTTCATCAAAAAAATTATTATTATCAACAGTATTTGTTGAATTAGAACTTACAATACAACTTGAATTATCAGCATTTTTTGTATCAGTAACATTATTTTTAACCTCTTTATTACTATCATTTTTAACATCCACAGACAAATTTTCAGATATTTTAATCAAAGATACACCTAACAATACATATGGAAGCGTTGATCCTTTAATATTAGTAAGTAAATCATTTAAATAAAGCATTAAATCATAAAACTTAGAAACACTATATAAATTAGAAATCTTTTCAATATTTTCATTTTCTATATTATTATAAGTACCAGTAGTTTTAAAATAAATAACATCTCTAATATAATATAAAAATTCTTCCAAAAACTTAGAAACATTTTTACCAGTAGTATTAACATTTTCAGAAAATGAAATAATATTATCATATTCCTTATTAAACAAAAAACTTACCAACTTATATAATTCTTCATAAGAATATGTACCACTCAACTTATAAATATCATTTAAAACAATCTTACCATCACCAAAAGAAGATAACTGATCCAACATATTTATAGCGTCCCTCATTCCGCCATCAGATAATCTTGCAATTTCAAATAAAGAATCATCATCTACATCAATATTTTCCAATTTAGCAATTGTTTTAAGTCTAGAAACAATTGCATCATTTGAAACTCTAGTAAATTGAAATTTTTGACATCTAGAAACAACAGTAACAGGAATCTTAAAAAATTCAGTAGTTGCCAATATAAAAATAACATGACTAGGTGGTTCTTCTAATGTTTTTAATAAAGCATTAAATGCTTGTGTAGTAAGCATATGTACTTCATCTATTATATAAACCTTATATTTATTACCAGAAGGAACTAAATTAACCTTATCTCTAAGCTCCCTAATTTCATCCACTCCATTATTAGAAGCAGCATCAATTTCAACAATATCACTACTAGAATCAAAATTTTTACAAGATTCGCAAACACCACAAGGCATACCATCAGAGCCTAGATTTTCACAATTAACCATTCTAGCCATTATTTTAGCAGTAGTTGTCTTACCAGTACCTCTAGGCCCCGCAAATAAATATGCATGAGATACTTTATTATTAATAATTTCTCTCTTAATAACTTCAATTACCTCATTTTGATCAACCATGTCTTCAAAATTATGTGGTCTATATTTTCGATATAAAGCCAAGTATGACATATTATCACCTCAAATTACACAATAAATATTATAACATAAAATTTAAATAAATGTATAATAATTCACTAAAAATTAAGCAAACGAATGTTTGTAATATAATTTTAAAAAAAAGACGCACACAATAAGAGGTTGTTAAAGCTGCTATCTTCCAATCCTGACTTGGTTCCAACATTATTATTGCGTCAATAAAATAATACAATAATAACCAAAAAAAAGCAAGTAATTATTAATAAAAAGTAAGATTTTTTCAGTTTTTAAAAATTTAATTATTTTCCAATATCAATTTCAAATTTTCAATTATTTTCCAAAATAGTTTTTGAATTTTTAGATATTTCCAAAGGCAAATTTTTAAAATTTAAAAAAACATTTTATGTTTCACGTGAAACACTATTTTAATATTCTATAAATTAAATAAAAAAGTATAAAAATATATATTTATAAGTAAATTTTTCAATAAAAAAAAGACAAAGCATGTAAAAATGAAATTTAAAATTTAATATAACAAAATATAAAACATAACATTTTCATAAAGTTCCACGTGGAACGTAGCAAAAACATAGATTAAAACAAAAACAATCCTAAAATATATTATACAAAAAAAATAAATACAAATATTAAGTATCAAAAATATAATCTAAAAAATTCACGTTTCACGTGGAACTTAGTAAAAAAAATATCATTAAAATATAAAGCCATATAATAAAAAATAACTAATAATAATTATCTTTGATATAAAATAACTATTAAAGTGCTTAGTATTAAGAAAAATTTAAATAATTTTTCAAATTTTAAATTAACTACAACTACACGCCGAACGTTCCACGTGAAACATTATTAATCAAAACGATAAATAGTTAATATATATTTAATATAATAAAATAATTTAAAAATCTAATATCAAAATAAAAGGTAATACTCTCATCTATTAAATAATATTTCATATAAAAATTTTATTCAATTATAATTTTATATCTTTACGATTTTTTTCTATTAATTATTTAACCATTATTTTTATTAAACAACTTTTATAAAGTTTCACGTGAAACATAAATTAAATTAATGCTCAAATAAAAATAACTATTAACGATAGTATTAATAGATTTTATTTCCTGGGAAATAATAATTTTGAATTTTTAATTATTTCCCAAGACGATTTTTTCAAAAATTAATTATTTCCAAATATTAATTTTTAATATTTAAACTCTTAAAAGGCGTAATTATTCAAAAAAAACTATATTCAATTTAAATTAAACATATATAATTTAAAAAAAATAAAATATTACAAGTTTCACGTGAAACATAATTACATAAAAATACATTATTTTAATTATCTATTAAAATATTAAATATTTATTTTAGATTTTAAAAATATAATAAAAGAATCATATTACTAGATTTAAAAGTATAACTTAAATCAAAAGAATTGATTTTAAATACTAATTATCAACAGATTTTCGCTCTACTTTATTTCCCAGGAAATAACAATTTTAAATTTTTGATTATTTCCCAAGCTAATTTTTTAAAATTCGATTATTTCCCGACATCAATTTTAAAAAATAAAATTATTTCCCAAATAAATTTTGAAAATAAAAATTAGTTATCAACAAAAATGATAACTAATTTAAAAAATAATTTTTTTATCTTTTACTTGAAAAAGAGTTTTCCACAGAAAATAAGAAAAATAAAAAAGACTATTCATTAGTCTCTTCTATTATATCATCCTTTGGCTCATTATCACCAATATTATTTAATTTCTCATCCTCATTTTCTTCTTTATCAATAACGGCAGTAGAACTTACAATTTGATTTTCTCTAAGATTTATTAACCTAACTCCCTGAGTAACTCTACTCATAGTAGAAATTTGATTAACATCTAAACGAATAATTACACCCTCATTAGTAATAATCATCAAATCTTTATCATTATCAACAGTTTTAAAGGAAACTATTGAACCATTCTTCTCTGTAATATTTATAGTTTTTACACCTTTTCCACCACGATTAGTAATTCTATATTCAGCAACAGGTGTCTTTTTACCATAACCCTTCTCAGTTACTACTAAAACATCTTGTCCTTCTTCAACAACTTCCATACCAACTAAAGAACTTCCATCACTTAAATTAATACCTCTGACACCACTAGCACTTCTACCCATAACTCTAATAGCATCCTCATTAAATCTTACCATTCTGCCATTTGATGAAGCCATAAGTATCTCATTATTGCCAGCAGTCTTTTTAACAGATATCAATTCATCATCTTCTTTTAAAGTTAAAGCCTTTTTACCATTATTTCTAATACTATCAAACTCAGTAATCTCTGTTCTCTTTATTAATCCTTGTTTTGTAGCAAATACTAAGTATTTAAATTCATCATCATTTGAAGTTTTCAACAGAGAAGTAACTTTTTCATCTTTATCTAATTTAAGTAAGTTAACTATAGGTAATCCTTTTGATTGTCTAGCATATTCTGGAATTTCATAGCCCTTTATCCTAAATACTCTTCCCCTACTAGTAAAGAATAAAATATAATCATGACTCTTAGCATTTATTAAATGTTCAACAAAATCTTCCTCATTAGTAGCCATACCTTTAATTCCAACACCACCACGATTTTGAATTCTATAAGTATCACTAGGAACTCTCTTAATATATCCTTTATTAGTTAAAGTCAAAACAACATTTTCCACAGGAATTAAAGATTCATCCTCAATATAATCTACCGCAGTCATATCAATATGAGTTCTTCTAGGATCTGCATATTTATCTTTAATTTCAAGCATTTCTTTTTTAATTATTCCGTAAATCTTTTCTTCACTACCTAAAATTTCTTCCAACTCTTTTACTAATTTCTCAAGTTCAGTAATTTCATCCTCAATCTTAGATTTTTCTAAGCCAGTTAATCTCTTCAATCTCATTTCCAATATAGCCTGAGCCTGAACTTCACTAAGACCAAATTCATCTATTAAACCTTTTTTAGCAACATCATCATCTGCAGATTCCCTAATTATTTGAATTACTCTATCAATATTATCCAAAGCAATTTTCAATCCATCTAAAATATGTAATCTATCTTTATATTGTTTCAAATCAAATTGACATCTACGATAAATAACATTTCTTTGATGTTCAACATACTTTTCTAATATTTTTCTCAAACTCATAGTACGAGGAGTACCATCAACAAGCATTAAGAAGTTAATACCATAAGTAGTCTGCAATTGCGTATGCTTATACAAATTATTTAATACAACATTAGCATTAGCTTCTTTCTTGACATCAATAACAATTTTTATTCCCTCTAAAGCAGACTCATCATTTAAATTAGAAATACCATCAATAACCTTATCTCTTACCAATTCACCAATTCTAGTAATTAATGCTTTTTTATTAACTTGATAAGGTATTTCAGTAATAATTATTCTATCCTTACCATGATGTTCCTCTATTTTTGCCATACCTCTGATAGTAATAGTTCCACGACCTGTTTCATAAGCCTTTTTAATACCACTATTACCTAAAATAACACCAGCTGTTGGAAAATCAGGTCCCTTAATATACTGCATTAACTCAGTAACAGAAATATCATTATTATCAATATAAGCAACACAACCATCAATAACTTCTCCTAAATTATGTGGTGGTATATTAGTAGCCATACCAACAGCAATTCCCATATTACCATTAACTAATATATTAGGAAATCTACTAGGTAAAACAGATGGTTCTTTTCTCTGATTATCATAGTTAGCATCAAAATCAACAGTATCTTTCTTTATATCTCTTAATAATTCCATAGATATCTTAGCAAGTCTAGCCTCAGTATAACGAGAAGCTGCTGCACCAAAACCATCTATAGAACCAAAATTACCATGACCATCAACTAAACAATGACGATAAGTAAAATCTTGTGCCATACGAACCATTGAATCATATATAGCAGAATCACCATGAGGATGATAATGACCCATAACCGCTCCAACAGCATTAGCACTTTTTTGATATTTTTTATCAGGTGTCATACCCTCTTCATATAAAGTATACAAAATCCTTCTATGAACAGGTTTAAGACCATCTCTAACATCAGGTAACGCACGAGCAACAATAACACTCATAGAATATTCTAGAAAAGATTGACGCATTTCACCAACAATATTAACTGCAACTTTTCTATCCTTCTCTGTACTATTATCTTCACCCATATTCTCTATTTCAATATCTTTATCAAACTTATTTTTCTCCATATAAACCTCCTATATATCCAAATTATCAACAAGTAAAGCATTATCTTCAATAAATTTTCTTCTAGGCTCTACTTCTTCACCCATAAGTAATTGGAAAGTTTCATCAGCAGCTATAGCATCATCCATAGTAATTTGCTTCAAAATTCTTCTATCAATACCCATAGTTGTTTCTCTTAATTCTTCAGGGTCCATTTCACCTAAACCTTTCATACGACCTACTTCATACTTAGTCGTTTCAGGCAAAGTAGAAACATATTCTGAAAGTTCATCGTCGTTTAAAACATATTTAACCATTTTACCATGTTTAACAGCATATAAAGGAGGTTGGGCAGCATATATATGTCCGTTTTCAACAAGTTGCTTAAAATATCTATAAAATAGCGTTAAAAGCAATGTTCTAATATGAGCACCATCAACATCGGCATCAGTCATAATAATTATTTTATAATATCTTAATTTAGAAATATCAAATTCATCACCAATACCAGTACCCAAAGCTGTAATCATAGTTCTAATTTCTTCATTAGCAAGAATTCTATCTAATCTAGCTTTTTCAACATTCAAAATTTTTCCTCTAATAGGCAATATTGCTTGAGTAATAGGATCTCTACCACTAACAGCACTTCCTGCTGCAGAATCACCCTCAACTATAAACATTTCTGATATAGTAGCATCTTTAGAAGAACAATCAGTTAGTTTTCCCCAATAATTAGTAATCTCAAGACCACCTTTTCTTCTAGTAAGTTCTCTTGCCCTTTTCGCAGCAACTCTAGCTCTAGCAGCAGTCATAGACTTTTCAACAATTATCTTTGCATCATTAGGATGTTCCATTAAAAATCTTTCAAATTCTTTACCAAAAATACTAGCGGCAACTTTTCTAACTTCACTATTTCCAAGTTTAGTTTTAGTTTGACCTTCAAATTGAGGTTCTGGAACTTTAGCAGATATTACCATAGCAATTCCTTCTCTAACATCATCACCATTTAAAGGATCATCATTATCTTTAAGCATTTTATTACTCCTAGCATAATTGTTAATAATCCTAGTTAAAGCATTTTTAACACCATCTTCATGAGTACCACCTTCAGGAGTAATAATATTATTAACAAACGAATAAACAGTAGGATTATAACCATCATTATATTGTAAAGCTACCTCTATAGAAATATCATTTTCCATACCTTCAACATAAACTACATCATTATGAATAGGTGTTCTTTTAGCATTTATCCAATCAACAAACTCTTTAATACCACCTTCATAAATGAAAGTTTCTTTCTTGCCATCTCTGTCATCCATTAAAATAATTCTAAGTCCCTTATTCAAAAACGCCAATTCACGAACTCTATTTCTTAATGTTTCATAGTCAAAAACAGTAGTTTCTCTAAAAATTTCCTCATCTGGAGTAAAAGTTACTGTTGTACCAGTTCTATCTTCACTACATTCACCAATCACAGTAAGAGGTTGAACTGTTTTTCCACCATTAGCAAACTTAATATTATAAATTTTTCCTTCCTTATAAACAGTGACTTCAACCTTTTTACTTAAAGCATTAACTACAGATGCACCTACACCATGTAGCCCTCCAGATACCTTATAACCTCCACCGCCAAACTTACCGCCAGCATGAAGTACAGTATAAACAGTCTCAACTGTAGATAATCCTGTTTTAGGATGAATTCCAACAGGTATTCCCCTACCATCATCTTTAACAGTTACAGAACCATCTTTATTAATAATAATCTCAATATCATCACAATAACCTGCCAATGCTTCATCTATAGCGTTATCAACAATTTCCCATACTAAATGATGTAATCCTTTTGAACTAGTAGATCCTATATACATACCAGGTCTTTTTCTAACAGCCTCTAAACCCTCTAATACTTGAATGTCCGAAGCATCATAATGTTCACTATTTGCCATTTTGTATCACTTTCCTCTCAACTTCTTTAACTATTTTACCACTCTCAACCTCAAAAATTTTAGCCTTATTAACTAAAACTTCATCAATCATATGTAAGTCAGTAGTAGTAATAATAGTTTGAACATCATCAATAATATATTTAATCAGCCTATTCTTCTTTTTTAAATCTAATTCACTAAAAATATCATCCAAAAGTAAAATAGGTTCATCACCAGTGTTTTTTCTAAAAATTTCAATCTCAGATAGCTTTAATGCTAAAACAGCAGCTCTCAATTGTCCTTGAGAAGCATACAATCCCATCTCTTTATCACCTATAAAAAACTTAAAATCATCTCTATGAGGTCCTATTAAAGTAAGGCCATACAATACATCTTTATCAATATTTTCATTTAAATACTTATTAAAGTCTTGTATCATTTCTTGCTCGTCATCTTTCCACAATATTGTGGAAACATACTTTACTTGACAATTGTCAACATCCATAATTTCACTATAAATATCACTTAAATATTCATTAATTAAAGAAATAAACTTATATCTTTCCCTAATTACACTAACAGCAAATAAAGAAAATTTTTCATTAATTATTTCTAAATAGTCATAATTAATTTTCTTAGACATCTTACAAATCTTCAAAAATTCGTTTCGCTGTTTTAATATCGCATTGTAATTCTGCAGACTTCTAACATATCCATTATTAATTTGACCTATTTCTACATTTAAAAATTTTCTCCTAACATTAGGACTATCTTTAATCATTCCAATATTATCAGGACTAAATAAAATAACCCTAAAATGAGAAAAATAATCAACTAACTTCCTTATATCTTTTCCATTAATTTTTACATGCTTCTCTTTTTCCGTAATCAAAATATTAAGTTTAACATTTCCCTCATTAGCGTATATTTTAGATTCCAACAAGCAACAATCATTACCATCCTTAATTAAATTCTTATCCTTAACACTTAAATAAGATTTTGTAACAGCAAGTACATAAATTGATTCCAAGATATTTGATTTACCCTGAGCATTATCACCAATAAAAATATTTAATTTATCATCTAAATTAATATTTAATTCGTTATAATTTCTATAATTTTTTAATTTCAAATTTCTTATTTTCATAAATCATCTATTTTTCTCATAATCATCACCAAAAATCAATTCACGTATCCCTCTATACACATATAAAATTATATCATAAAAACGCCCAAAAAAAAAGACTATACAGCCTTTTTTCTCTTATTAAATTCAACTTTTAACCTATTACTTCTAATAATTTGATTAATAATAACATTACTAGCAACTTCAATCTCAACTTTATTATTATTTTTAAAATAAACTTTTGAAAAATTTTTGCTAATTTTATCTACACCCTCAAAATTATTATAAGAAATCCAAACACATTTTAAATTTTTACTAGAATTAGTAGGAAAGAAAATCAATTGATTAGATTCTTCAATAATTATTGGCAATTTATAAGTTGCCGTTAATAAACTACTACTAGCGTTTTTTCTTCCTTCATATGAACTTCCAAAAAATAAACAACTTCTTTTAATAATTTCAATACATGACATATTAACGATAAAATTATCCTCCTTTTCGTAAATGAATGAAGTTTTTTCATCAATAGGTAAAATACATAAAGTATCAGCGTTAATTTCATAATAATCCATAATAGTTTTCCCCCGTTTCTATACATTAAAAAATGTATGGCAAATATTAAAACACTACAGAATGTCGAAATTGATCGTTTTATGTCGAAAATGTAAAAAAAATAAAAAATCATACCATTTTCCGGTACAATTTCTTAATTTTAATATGTTTTTATTGGTAAAACTAACTCTACAAGTGATTCATCATCCATAGATTTAACTATTATAGGAGCACTATCACTATTCATATACAATGTAATATTAGGAGTCCCAAAACTCTTTATACAATCTAACATATATTTAGAACTAAACGAAATAGATATAGCGTCATCACTATCTACAGCCATTTTTTCCTCTACTTTACCTATTTCTGGAGAATTTGAAGAAATTATCATTTCTTTATTAACAAGTTCTAACTTAATAGTATTTTTATCTCTATCAGAAGTAAGTAATGATGCTCTATCAATCATATCATAAAATGCATTACAATTACATTCTACTTCAATTTTAAATTCATTAGGAATAATAGATGATGTAGCAGGATAAGTACCAGCAAGTAACCTAGATAAGAATAATATATTTTTATATTTAAATAATATCTTATTTTCAAATATATGTAACTCCAAATTTTCTTTTTCATCATCAATAATTTTAGCAAGTTCCATCAAATTTTTTCCTGGAATAACAATATTTACTATATTCTCTAACTTTTTATCAATAGTAATACTCTTTTTAGCAAGTCTATAACTATCAGTAGCAATTACTTCTAACATATTACCTTCTATCCTAAAATTAATACCTGTTAAAAGTGGTCTTGATTCATTTTGAGAAGTAGCAAAGAATGTTTGGGATATAATAGTTTTAAACATATCTGTTTGTAATATAATTGGTTCACTAGTTTCTTCTAAATCTAAATTAGGGAATTCATTAGGATTAATACCATTTAAGTTAAATTCAGTATTACTAGTACTAATAATCATTTTATATCCATCTAATACTTCAATAGTAATATCTGTATTAGGTAACTTTCTAATTATCTCTACTATATACTTACCTCCAATAACAATACTTCCTAACTCTCCTACTTCAGTTATTTTTTCCCTTGGGATAAAACATCTTATAGATATATCAGTATCACTAGCGGATAAGTATAAACCTTCATCATTTAAATCAAATTTAATTCCTGTTAATATTGGAATTAGATTTCTTGGTGATATAGCTTTTGATGCATGTGTTAAACTTTCTAATAATATATCTTGTTTAATTATAAATTTCATTTTTATTTCCTTCTTTCTTTTAATATATATATTATTGTTATTATTATACTGTGGATATTGTGGAAAACTACCTCAATACCATATATTATATACGTTTTTCTTTCCACAGCCGTGTGGAAAACTTAAAACTTTTCAACAGTTATCAACTTTTTAGGTGGATAATTGTTTTTTTAGGTCGTTAATAACTACCTTCAATTGTTCATTTTTTTCTAAATCTTTCTCAATTTTTTGATATGAACTAATAATTGTTGAGTGATCTCTACCTCCAAAATAAGTTCCTATCTTTGGAAAAGATTCATTAGTAAGTTTTCTACATAAATATATAGCAACTTGCCGAGGATAATTGATATTCTGACTTCTCTTTTTACCTTTTAAATCATCAATTGTTATTTTAAAGTAATCACATACTACTGTCTGTATTCGATGAACATCATTTTTATATCCGCCTTTATCAATTAATTGGTCTTTTAATGCATCTACTGCAGTATCCAAATCAACTTTACCTCTATTCATCATAAGAGAATAAGCAAAAACTCTAGTAATAGCACCTTCAAGTTGTCTCACATCACTAGCAAAATTATTAGCAATATATTCGATAACTTCGTCTGGAACATCATCAGCGGACTCTTGATGAGCAATTTTCTTTCTTATTATATTAACTCTAAGTTCAAAATCAGGCGGCGTTATATTAGCAGTAAGTCCCCAATTAAACCTTGTTAAAAGCCTATTTTCTAACATTTTTAAATCATCAACAGATCTGTCGGAAGCAATAACTATTTGCTTATTTTCATTATATAGTTCATTAAAAGTATGGAAAAATTCTTCTTGACCTTTAGTAGCGCTTCCTAAAAATTGAATATCATCAATCATAAGTACATCAATATTTCTGTATTTATTTTTAAATGTATCAATTTTATCATAGTTTTCTTTATCTTTATCGTTTCTAACAGCGTTAATAAAATCATTTACAAATTTATCACTAGATATATATAGCACTCTTAAATTAGAATTTTCAATAATATAATTTCCAATAGAGTGCATTAAATGAGTTTTTCCAAGTCCACTTTTACCATATAGAAATAAAGGATTATAAGCCTTGCCAGGTTTTTCAGCAACTGCCATTGAAGTAGTAAAAGCAAATCTATTAGAAGCACCAACTATAAATGAATCAAAAGTATATTCAGGATTTAAATTAGCTTCCAATGGCGATTGAGCCAAGGACTCATTTTTATGTTCTTTCCTATCTTCTTCATCATAAGGTTCTTCAAATACATCTCCGTTGTTTTCTTCTTCCCATTCTTCTTCTACTAAAAATTTAAAAGTAAAATTAGAACCAGACACTTCTTGTAAAGTAGTCTCCATAATCTCTTGATAATTTTCCATTAAATGTTTTTTATGAAGTTCCATTGGGACAATAACAATAGCGCAATTATCACGAATTGATACCAATTTAGTATCCTGAAACCAAGTTTCATAAGACAATGCCGACACATATTCTTTAATTTTTTTGAGGAAATTGTTCCATAGCATATCTAAATTCATTATCTACTCCTCCCAACGTCTTAATTTCATTTTAACACAATAAAAAAAAAAGTCTACAAATTTCATTACAGAGTAACAAAAACTTTTCCTGTGGAAAACTATTATTGAAAACATCAAAAATAGCAATTTATCCACAGACTTATCAACAAGCACACATACAATAAAATTCCTTATAATATAAGGGATTAAAACACTTATCAACAAAATTCAACAGAAAAGTTATAAACAATCCTGTGGAAAACTTAAAAATTGTGGATAAAAAAACTGTGGAAATCTGTGGAAAGTGTGGAAAAAAAGACCAAAGCCTTATAAACTTTGGTCGTAGCATTCTAACTTTTCCACTACACCATCCACTTGTTATACACAGATGCGTTTGAACTCTGTGGTTCTGGGTTAGGTAATTCCATTTTTACAATCATTGGTATCTTCATCATTCTACCAAAAGCAACACAAGTACCAGATTGTAATGATTTTTGTTTTTCAATAACATCAGCACTGATATTAGGAACCATCTTTCTAATATATTCCAAATCAGTAGGATGTGTAATTTTAAATATTAAAAAGTTACTACACTGAGATATAACCGATTCTGATAATTCAGTAGGTCTTTGAGTAATTAAATCTAATACTACTCCAAACTTACGCCCCTCTTTAGCAATTCTTTCAAATATATTATATCCCAAAATATTAATATCATTATCTCTTTGAACATATCTATGAGCTTCTTCTAACATAAGATGAATAGGCATAGCACCTCTTTCTTGAAGTCCTTTACTAAATTTAAATATTAATCTACAATATACCTTAACAATAGCCTTAGCAAACCTATCATCAATATCTTCAAGAACAAAGTTAATTATTTGAGCTCGCTTTGTTTGGCCAACCATAACTATATCTGTAATAAATTCAGAAATAGAAATAAATCTACCATAATCAAAATATTTCTTATTAGAACTATTATTTAAAGAATGTAATTTTACTTTTAGGGCAGTAGCCTCACTATAAGATTTTTCATTTAATAAAAGTCCCTCTGAAATTAAAGCAAAATTTAAAGCAACTTCCAAATCATCTAAAGTAAAATATATAGGGACATAGTCTTCATTCCATTTAGTATCGTTATCAACGAATTGTTGAATATACCCAGTAATTAAAATCCTTTCTACAAACTCTCCTTTACTATCTATATCAAAACATTTTCTAAATTGTCTAGTATAACCAACACCAGGAACATCCACATCTAAGTTTAATTCCGGACTATTACAATTAGTAAGTATAGAAAATATCTGATCTCTTATTCTAGAAGGAGTTTGGTTAGTATACAATACAGATATAATAGCAGAAGCAATTAGGTGATTTTTGTATTTAGTGGATTCCTCATCTTTTCTAGCAAATACTGAAACTAAACTAAGCATTTTTTCAATAATAGATAATTGTGTATATTCAGTAGCGTCTAATAAATTAGCATAATCATCAATTGACAATAGCCACAATGGTAATTTTATTATCTCACTATTTCCCTCACCACTTGTTGAATACATCTTATAATTAAAATTAATATTATACTGATTAATACTCCTAAAAGCATTATCATATTCATTTGTATTGTTAAAAATAAATATATTACTGTTAAAAGGAATTTTTCCCTTCATAACAAATAAATTTTGAACTAATCTTGCAACGCCATAGGTTTTACCACTACCAGTATTACCAAATATTGCACTATGATTACTCCACATATCATCAATATTAATTCTAATAGGAAAATTATTATAAAGAGGAGATAACCCCAACATCATAGATTTATCGTCATTAGCACCTGTTAATTCTGCTAATTCATCTTCGTTAATAAGTCTAATTTTAGCATTTAAACTAGGTTTTCTAATAATACCTCCAAAAAATTTTCCTTCATGAAATTCTCCAAGAAAACTAATTTTTACCTCATCCCCATCGATTTCCTCAATTTCGCCTAATATTTTTTTATTATCCTCAAAAATAACATTCATATTAAGTAAATCATCCGTAGTAGTATTTTCAATTTTGACCATTGCAAAATTTTTACTAACCGCGGTTATTTCTTTAAACATAAATATCCCTCCATATCTTTATCTAATTATATCAAAAAAGTTAAATCTTTAAAATAGTTTTTTACTTTTTTTGTTTACAATACATAATTATTTAGAAAGATTAACTAACAATTAAAAGTACTTATAAATAGTAATTTTCTAACTTTTTGTATAAAATTTCCTTGACATTAACTAAAATACCATATATAATAAAATAGCAATTTGATTCGGAGGTGTTATTTATGGCAAAGACTCAAGGTCCAACTTATCAACCAAATAAAGAGAAAAAAGCTAAAAAATGTGGATTCCGTGCTCGTAAAAATGGTAAAGGTAATATCTTAAACAAAAGAAGAGCTGAGGGAAGAAAAAAATTATGTGCTTAATAGAACTACAGAAGTAGTTTTTTTTTAAATTATTAATTAATTTTTTCTTTCCTATATTATATATATAAATTTATAGGAGGATATCACAGTGAAAAAAATAAACATAATAAAATCATCAAGAGAATATACTGAAATAATAAAAAAATGTCTCTATGTAAAAAATAAAGATTTTATTATTTATTATAGAGAAAATAAAGATAAAAATAGATATGGAATTTCAGTTCCAACCAAAATAGGTAAAGCTAATATCCGCAATAAACTTAAAAGAAGAACAAAAAATATAATAGATAATCAAGATTTAACTATACAAAGAACCTATGATTATGTTATAATAATTAGGAAGAGTTTATTAGAGGCAACTTATCAAGAGATGAGTTTAAGTTTAACAAGCCTACTAAAAAAGATTGGAGCACGAAATGAAAAAAAATAAAAAATTTAAACAGATATTAATAATCTTACTATGTGTATTCTGTTTAACAGGTTGTACAAAAACTTTAAAGGATAAAGATAAGCAAATAGTAAGAAATGAAGAGACAGGACAAGCAGTAACTGAAAATATTATTTGTAGACCAACAAATAAAAATATGATAAAAATATATGAGGATAATGATGTAGATATATCTAAATTACCAGAGTGTAAAAACTTTACACCATTGTCAAATTATGAAGGATTATGGACTAGTTTGTTTGTAAAACCTTTAGCATGGGTAATAATTAAAATATCTAATTTATTTAATTCTTCAGGTATAGCACTAATATTTACTTGTATTCTAATCAGATTAATTTTATTCCCAATAACAAAGAAAACAGCAATGCAATCAGAATTGATGAAAAGAGCTCAACCAGAATTAGCAAAATTAGAGAAAAAATATGCTGGTAAAGATTCACAAGAAGATCAAACAAGGAAAGCACAAGAAATGATGATGATATATCAAAAATATAAAATTAATCCAGTTTCAGGATGTTTATTATCATTTATTCAAATACCTTTATTATTTGCTTTTTATGAAGCAATCAACAGAACTCCTTCAATATTTGAAGAAAAGTTCTTAAAAGTATTTGAAATGGGAACTACTCCTTTAAAAGGAATAACAGAAAATGGTAATTATTGGTATATCCTATTAGTATTATTAATTATAGGTACAACTTACCTATCATTTAGAAAAACTTTAAAAGACCAATCAGGTCAAATGGCAACAGGAATGCAAATGAAATATACAATATATTTTATGATGGCTTTAATAGGAATTTCATCACTTACCCTACCTTCTGCTTTAGGTATTTATTGGATATCATCTAGTTTATTTACAATATTCCAAAATATATATGTAGAAAGAAAGAAGGCAAAGTAGTATGAATAAATATATTTATGAAGGAAAAACATTAGAAGAAGCTAAAAATAAGGCTTTAACAGAATTAAATTTAACAGAAGAAAATGTTATAATTAATATCTTAGAAGAGAAAAATGGTTTACTTAAAAAAAGTGTAAAAATAGAATTAGTTGACATAAATGATATAATTACAGAAATAAAAGATACCATAAACGAAATAGTATCATTAATGGGATTGACTTCGAATTTAGAAGTTAGAAGAAGAGAAAATAATATAACAATTACTATATTTTCAAATAATAATTCTATTTTAATTGGAAAAAATGGCAGGACAATGTCTGCAATTCAAACAATTATCAGACAAATTATTCAATCCCAAGTAAAAAGTAACCTCCAAATAATTATAGATGTAGAAAATTACAAAGAAAAAAGAATAAAAAATCTAGAATATTTAGCAAAAAAAGTAGCAAAAGAAGTAGCGCATACTAAAGTAGAAACTAAACTAGACCCAATGAATTCTTACGAAAGAAGAACAATACATAATGTTTTATCCAAAAATAAATATGTTTATACGGAATCAGAGGGTGTTGAGCCTAATAGATATGTAGTAATAAAACCAAAGGAAGCTGAGTAGCTTCTTTTCTTTACGCTTAAATGTGTAAAATTATGTAAATTTAAATTATTTAATTGCATATACTAAAACAGTGTGTTATAATCTTTGTTCCACCAAAAGGAAGTGATGAAATGAAGTATTTAAAGGAAATAAGTAGCATTTTAAATATAGAAGAGATTTACATAATTTTAAGTGTAAAAACATTATTCTATATATTAATAATAACAATAATAGAAAAAATTGGAATAAAATTACTAAAGAAAAATAAAGATACAAAAAAAGAATATATATATACTCAAAAATTCAAACTATGTATGAATTTTTTTAAAGTATGTATACTATTTTTATTTTGGGGACAGTATATTAAAAATCTTCTAACCTTTATAAGTGTAATATCAGCAGCCTTTACAATAGTATTAAGAGATTTAGTTTTCAACTTTTTCTGTGGATTATACATAAAGATAGCGAAACCATTTGAAATAGAAGATCGAATAGAAATAGATGAATATAAAGGTGATGTAATTAATATAAAATCAATGAATTTCGAGATATTAGAAGTTAAAAATAATGATTTTACAGGTCAAAGTACAGGAATAATAATACATTTACCAAATTCTATAATCTTAAAAAATCCCTTAAAAAATTATAATAAAGCATTTAAATATATATGGGATGAAATAACAATTAAAGTACCTCTTGATTGTAATTTGCCAAAAACTAAAAGTACCTTATATAAAATAGTAAATTCTAATGACATAATAAAAAATATTCCCCCTAAAATGAAAAATCAGATTAACAATATCTCTAATAACTATAGAATATATTACAATAAATATTAGCCAATTATATATACTAAAATAAAAGATGAACATATAGAATTAGAAATAAGATACTTAATACATCCTAAAAAGGCTAGATTTGTTGAGTCAACTATATGGAATAAAATAATTGAAGCATATAAAAATAATGAAATAGAATTATATAAGTAAATATAAACTTTTTTTTTAAATAAATTTATGATAAAATAAACACATAAAGGACGTGATTATATATGGATGATACAATAGCAGCAATATCCACAGCTCTAGGAATAGGCGCTATATCAATAATAAGAGTTAGTGGTGCTGAAAGTATTAATATAGTTAATAGTATTTTTAAAGGAAAAGACTTAACTAAAGTAGAAACTCATACAATTCACTATGGACATATAGTAGATAATGAAAATATAATAGATGAAGTATTAGTAACAATAATGAAATCTCCAAAAACATTTACTAAAGAAGATATAGTAGAAATAAATTGTCATGGAGGAATAGCAACAACAAATAAAGTATTAGAATTACTCCTTCTAAAAGGAGCTCGTTTAGCAGAACCTGGTGAATTTACAAAAAGGGCATTTTTAAATGGAAGAATAGATTTAGTAGAAGCCGATGGAATAATGAATTTAATAAATTCTAAAAGTGAGCAAACAAGAAAAATGTCAATAAATCAATTAAACGGAACTGTATCTAATAAAATAAAAGAATTAAGAGATGACTTAATTCAAATGATTTCAAATATAGAAGTAAACATAGATTACCCAGAATACATAGATATAGAAGAACTTACTAATGAAAAAATATTACCAAGTATTTTAGATTTTAAAATTAAATTAGAAAAAATAATTAAAGATTCAAGTGATGGAAAGTTATTAAATGAAGGAATAAATGTAGGTATTATTGGGAAACCAAATGTAGGAAAAAGTAGTCTCTTAAATGCTTTATTAGAAGAAGAAAAAGCAATAGTAACAGATATAGAAGGAACAACAAGAGACATAGTAGAAGGAAAAATAAACCTAGGAGGCTTAATACTTAATATAATAGATACTGCAGGAATAAGAAATACAGATAACATAGTAGAACAAATAGGAGTAGAAAAAAGTAAAGATATAATAAATACTTCAGATTTAGTAATATTTATGTTAAATAACAATCAAGAGTTAACGGAAGAAGAAGAAAAAATCTTAAAACAAATAGAAAACAAACCAAGTATCATAGTAATAAATAAAATAGACCTAGATTGTAAACTAACCCTACCTAAAGTAAATAAAGATATAATTAAAATAAGTATAAAAGAAGGTACAGGAATAGATAAATTAAAAGATACTATTAAAAAAATATATAATCTAGAAGAAATAGAAGTAAAAGATTTAACTTATTTAAGTGATGCTAGAAGTATATCATTATTAAAGAAATCGTTAGGAAAAATAGAAGATGCAATTAATAATATAAAAGATAATAGCCCAATTGATATGGTAGAATTAGACCTTAAAAATTCTTGGGAATTATTAGGAGAAATCATTGGAGAAACATATACAGATGAATTAATAGATGAATTATTCTCTAGATTTTGTTTAGGAAAATAACTATTAGAACCAAAACTAATAGTTTTTATCTGTTTTAATTATTTTAAGTAACGCCTATCCCCTATCTTATCTATGGCGTATTAATCAATAACGTTAACTAATACTTTCTTTTTTTTAAATTATATGATAAAATATAAAACGATTAAGAAAAGAAGTGATATTTATGAATAAAGAATATGAAATAATAGTTGTAGGAGGAGGACATGCAGGATGCGAAGCAGCCTTAGCATCTGCTCGTATAGGTCACTCTACCCTATTAGTAACAGGTAACATAAACAATATAGCAACAATGCCATGTAATCCCTCTATTGGAGGCTCCGCCAAAGGTATAATAGTAAGAGAAATAGATGCTTTAGGAGGAGAAATGGGAATTAATGCTGACAAAACATTAATTCAAATGAAAATGCTAAACTCATCAAAAGGCCCATCAGTTCACTCTTTAAGAGCCCAAGCAGATAAAATAACATATCCAAAAGAAATGTTAAAAACCCTAAAAAATCAAGAAAATCTGGAAATACTAGAATCAATGGTAGAAGATCTAATAGTAGAAAATAATAAAGTATTAGGTATAGTACTTTCAGATGGTACAAAAATAAATTCCAAATGTGTAATATTAACAACAGGAACATACTTAAAAGCAGATATATTAAGAGGATCAACAAGAACTAGAAGTGGTCCTCATGGAGAAAAGCCTTCAATGCATTTAAGCGATAATCTAAAAAAATATGGCTTTGAAATTTTAAGACTAAAAACAGGAACTCCACCTAGAATAGAAAGATCTTCAATAGATTATAGTAAAACTCAAAGAGAAGACGGTGATAAAACACCATACACATTCTCACATGATATAGACCCACTTTACGACGTTAATAACCAAGAACCATGTTATCTAATTTATACTAATAAAAAAACTCATGAAATCATATTAAATAATCTATCAAAATCAAGTATGTATGGAGGATTAAATGATATAACTGGAGTAGGTCCAAGATATTGTCCATCTATAGAAGACAAATTAGTAAGATTTAAAGATAAAGAAAGACATCAATTATTCTTAGAACCAGAAAGTCTATATTATGATGATATATACCTACAAGGATTTTCAACTAGTATGCCAGAAGATATTCAAGAGCAAATGGTTCATTCCCTAGAAGGTTTGGAACATGCTAAAATATTAAAATATGCCTATGCCATAGAATATGATGCTATCTACCCTACCCAAATAAAAGCTTCTTTAGAAACAAAAATATTAGAAAACTTATTTACAGCAGGCCAAATAAATGGAACCAGTGGCTATGAAGAAGCCGCTTGTCAAGGATTAATCGCAGGAATAAATGCTTCCTTAAAAATAGAAAATAAGAAACCATTAGTATTAAAAAGAAATGAAGCATACATTGGAGTATTAATAGATGATTTAATAACAAAAGGAACAATAGAGCCTTATAGAATGCTAACTTCTCGTGCTGAATTCAGATTATTACTAAGACACGATAATGCTGATTTAAGATTAAGAGAATATGGATATAAAGTAGGATTAATAGATGAAGAAAGACATAATAAGTTATTAGAAAAAATAAATAATATAGATAAATTAAAAAATGAATTAAAGAGTAAAAAAATAACTCCAACTAAAGAAATAAACGAATTATTTAAAAAATTGAATACCCCTATTTTAAAAGATGGAATTACTTTATATGATTTATTAAAAAGAAATGAAATTACAATAAATACCTTAAAAGAAAATAATCTTTTTACATCTAGTTATTCTAAAGAAGTAGAAAACCAAGTAGAAATACAAATAAAATATGAAGGATATATAGCGAAAACTCAAAGAGAAGCAGAAAAAATGCTAAAAAATGAAGAGAAACAAATACCAGAAAATATTGATTATTCCAAAGTAACAAATCTGGCAAGCGAAGCAAGACAAAAACTAGATAAAGTTAGACCAACATCAATCGGTCAAGCCTTAAGAATAAGTGGTGTAAACCCTGCTGATATTTCTATATTAATGGTATATTTAAGGAAGAATTACAATGAATAAAGAATTATTTATAAATAGTTTAAAAGAGTTAAATATAAATATTACTGATGATGCTCTTGCTAAATTAGAAGAATATTATAATATATTAATAGAAGAAAATAAAAAATATAATCTAACAAATATTACAGATAAAGAACAAGTATATTTAAAACATTTCTATGATAGCCTAACCATTACTAAAATAATTAATATAGAAAATATGTATATATGCGATATAGGATCAGGAGCAGGATTTCCAGGTATAGTTTTAAAAATAGTATTTCCACAAATAAAAATAGACTTAGTAGAAGCAACAGAAAAAAGATGTAATTTTCTAAAATCAGTAATAGAAAAATTAAATTTAAAAGATATATCAGTTATAAATGAAAGAGCAGAAATATATTCTAAAGAAGTAAGAGAAAAATATGACTTAGTAACATCACGTGCAGTAGCACCATTAAAACATTTACTAGAGTACTCTATCCCCTTAGTTAAAGTTAATGGTTACTATGTAGCAATGAAAGGTATAGTAGATAAAGAATTAGATAATATAGATAATTATTATAAAAAATTAAATATTAATTTAGTAAAAGAAATAAAATTTTTATTACCACAAGAATTAAGTAATAGAACTTTATTATTATATAAAAAAAATAATATCACTAATTTAAAATATCCAAGAAGATATAATGAAATAAAGAAAAAAGATATTTAAAAAGGAACCTCTTAAGATTCCTTGGTTCTTCCGAAAGTTTGGGTATGAAACAATTATAGGAACAGGATTTATTCCTG